>Ga0183100_1000087_pt1 | contig 136866 bp, 121 predicted proteins | sample Biomet2_FD_127789 | JGI IMG/M metagenome (GOLD analysis project Ga0183100, IMG submission 127789) | Microbial communities from bioreactor (seeded with anoxic lake sediment) at LBNL, California, USA - Biofuel metagenome 2 | ecosystem: Engineered > Bioreactor > Anaerobic > Unclassified ... | reverse complement strand
CTGTTTTTACGAACGGAAGACATAGCTCAGCCAATGTGCTCAAATTCGCCACCGCCCTGGATACGCAAAGATCAAATTTTTCACGATATGCGGGCTCTCTTGCAAGATCTTCCGCTCTGCCATGTCATCCAATGAAACAGTGAAACAATCCGTTGACGAGTTGATATCCATTCTCAACGAAAAATAACTTGTCCACTTTTTGTTTTTTGAATCGCAATGCTTATCCACAATCAATCTTGAATAAATACACGCCAAACAGCAACGAATTTGATGGTTTTCCACAAATTCACAGGGCCTACTACTATTACTACTGAATTAGATATAATAAGAAAAAAGACGGAGGTGCTGAAATGAAATTTTCCTGTAACCAACAAATACTATCCAAAGCATTGAATACCGTATCAAAAGCAGTGACGATTCGAACGACAATTCCTATCCTGAAAGGAATATTGTTGAAAGCGACAGAAGACGGGAAATTGGTTCTTGCAGCATCCGATCTTGATTTGAGCATCGAAAAGAATATAGACGTCAATGTTGAAAAAGAGGGATCAGTTGTGGTATTGGCCAAATTGTTCGGTGACATCATCCGGAAATTGCCCAATGAAGAAATTTACTTTGAACTTCAGGATAATGGAAATGTAATGATTAAAACCAGTCAATCGGAATTTAGAATCATTGGACTTCCGGCAGATGAATTTCCAAACATCGGAGAAGTGGAAGAAGTTACAACACAACTTTCATTCAATAAAGACTTATTCAAAGAGATGATCCGCAAAACAGCCTTTTGCGCCAGCATAGATGAATCAAAAGGAGTGATAGTCGGCGTTCTCATGGAAATGGAAGAACGGAAAATCAACATGGTTGCCCTTGATGGATTCAGAATGGCTGTGACCAGGGAAGACATGATCAACAAAGAAGAAGGAAAGGTCATCATTCCGGCGAAAATATTGAATGAAATCTTCAAAATACTGACAGAAAATGAAAAAGAAGAAGAAATCAACATTATTATAAGCACAAAAAAAGCCGTCCTATTGTTGGAAAGAACAAAAGTTGTCATCCGTCTTTTGGAAGGGGAGTTCATCAAATATAAAGATATCATTCCAAAAGAAAATCCAATCAAAGTCATTGTTGGAAGAAGCGACATGGTGGAAGCCATCGAAAGAGCTTCTCTTCTGGCCAAAGAAGGAAAAAACAATCTGATCAAATGCAAAATACAGGAGAATCTTTTCACCATCACCTCAAGATCCGATGAAGGAACCGTAAAAGAAGAAATCATCGTTGAAAAAGAAGGGGACAATATTGAAATCGGCTTCAACTCAAAATACCTGATTGAGGCATTGCGGGCAGTGGATGACGAAAAAGTTGTTCTGGAATTCAAAACCAGCACAACCCCATGCTTATTGAAGCCATTGAATGGTCTTCAATATGAATATTTGATTTTGCCGGTCCGCATATCCACCAATTAAGAAAATAGGAACATGTTTATTGAAAAAATAAAACTTGAAAATTTCAGAAACTATCATGAGCAGGAAGTCTTTTTTGATAAAAAGGTAAATGTGATTGCAGGTAATAACGCCCAGGGGAAAACCAATTTATTGGAAAGTATATACGTTTCTTCTCTGGGACGTTCTTTTAGGACGGCAAAAGACAAAGAAATGATTCGTTTCGAACAGCCCTACAGCAGAATTTTGGCATCTTATTCATCCGAAGAACAAGAAAAGAAAGTTTCCATTGGATTCAGCCAGGATGGCAAAAAAGAAATAAAAATAAACAATATCAAAGTTGAAAAAATGGTGGAAATGCTAAATCATTTTTATGTTGTTGTTTTTTCACCCGATGATCTGAAAATAGTAAAGGAAGAACCTGAGAAAAGAAGGAATTTCATTGATAGGGAACTTTGCAAAATGCGAATTTCCTATTTGAACAATTTGACGCAATACAAAAAAATTCTTGTGCAACGGAACGCCTACCTAAAAAGTGAAAACAAAGACAAGCAAGCCATGGAGGTATGGGATGACGCCTTGAGCCAGTATGGCGGGAAGGTGATGCGGCAGCGAAAACAGTTTATCGAAGAAATCAACACAATAAGTCGGGAAATCCATGAAAAAATCACGCAGGGAAAAGAACGACTGGAAATAAATTATCTGCCAAATATTCCATACGAGGAAGATCCGGAAGCAATGATGGAAAAAATCCGGAACAAACTGGAAAAATCCTATCAAAAGGATGTGTATCTTGGGAACACAAGTCACGGCCCACACAAAGACGACTTGTTGATTCTCATTGATGGGGTGCAGGCAAGACAATATGGATCCCAGGGGCAACAACGAACCGCGGCATTATCCATGAAATTGGCGGAAATCAATTTAATTGAAAAGGAAAAAGGAGAAAAACCCATTTTACTGTTGGACGATGTGCTCAGTGAACTGGATCCGGAACGGCAAAAATATTTGATCAGCGCTTTGTCCGAATCACAATTATTCATCACAACCGCAGAGCTGAACACCCAATTGGAGGAAGCGTTGCCAGGTGGAAATGTCTATCTTGTCACTGACGGAACAATCAACAGGAAATAAATGGAAAAACTAGTGGGTGGTACTTAAAAAAATATCATGCCTTTAACCGCCCAAATTGCCCCACAGAACGCAATAAAAACAATTCTATAAAAAACAACCCAAAAGAGCTAAGTAAAAATTGTAATACTGGCTTTTTTGTATTATAATGTATTTGTATTTTTATTAGAAGAGGCGAGTGATTTTATGGCAGCGGATACAAAACAGCAGAAATATGACGCAGAACAAATACAAGTGTTGGAAGGCCTTGAACCAGTACGAAAAAGACCGGGTATGTATATCGGCAGTACGGGTGAAAAAGGTCTTCATCATTTGGTTTATGAAATTGTGGACAACAGCATAGATGAAGCCCTTGCCGGCTTCTGCAACAATGTTCTGGTGACCATACAGGAAGACAACTCCATCGTGGTGGAAGACGATGGAAGAGGAATGCCTGTGGATCTCCACCCCAAACTTAAAATTCCAGCGGTTGAAGTCATTCATACAGTGCTTCATGCCGGCGGAAAGTTCGGCGGCGGCGGATATAAGGTATCCGGCGGCCTACACGGCGTCGGTGCGTCTGTTGTCAACGCTCTTTCCACAAAAATGGAAGTCGAAATCAAACGAAACGGCAAGATTTACAAGCAAACCTATTCAAAAGGCAAGACTATGACAAAGCTTGAAGAAATCGGGACGTCCAAGCACACCGGCTCCAAAACCACCTTTTGGCCGGATCCGGATATTTTCGAAGAAATGGAATTTGATTTTGCCACATTGGAATATCGGCTTCGTGAAATGGCTTTCCTCAACAAGGGGATTCGAATTGTTCTTACTGACGAGAGAGAAAAGCTTAAGCGAAAAGAAGAGTTCCATTATGAAGGCGGCATCAAGGAATACGTAAAATACCAAAATCTAAGCAAAGAACCAATTCATCCGGATATCGTCTATTTTGAAGCCAAGGGAAAAGACCGAACCGGTGTGGGCGACATGGAAGTGGAAGTGGCCTTGCAGTATACTGACAGATACACTGAAGTCATTTTGTCCTATGCCAACAACATCAACACCACCGACGGCGGTTTTCACATGGTTGGATTCAAGACAGCATTGACCAGGGCTTTCAATGATTATGCCCGAAAAAATAAATTCCTCAAAGACAATGACGACCCGCTGACAGGCGAGGATGTGCGTGAAGGATTGACCGCTGTTATTTCGGTTAAACTCAGCAACCCTCAGTTCGAAGGCCAAACCAAGGCAAAGCTGGGAAACAGCGAGATGCGTGGCTTTGTTGAAACCGCAACCAATGACAATCTCACCGCTTTTCTCCAGGAGAACCCGGCCCAGGCCAAGAGCATGCTGGGCAAATGCCTCCAAGCTGCCCGTGCACGTGAAGCGGCTCGAAAAGCCCGTGAGATCACCCGCAAGAACAGCTTGTTGGATGGTCTTTCCCTTCCCGGCAAGCTTGCGGATTGCTCCGAAAAAGATCCGGCCCTCTCAGAAATCTTTCTGGTGGAGGGAGAATCCGCCGGCGGCAGCGCAAAACAAGGCAGGGATCGTGCAAGGCAAGCAGTTCTTCCTCTGCGTGGCAAGATTCTCAACGTCGAAAAAGCCAGACTGGACAGAATACTGAATTCAGAAGAAATCAAAAATATGATAACCGCGTTTGGTTGCAACATCGGTCAGGATTTCGACCTGAGCAAGCTCCGGTACCACAAGATCATCATCATGACCGATGCCGATGTGGACGGTGCCCATATCCGTACCTTGCTTCTGACATTCTTTTACCGGTATATGGCACCCCTCATTGAAGGCGGCTATGTTTATGCGGCGCAGCCTCCATTGTTTCAGGTGAAAAAGGGAAAAGAAGAGCATTATACCTATTCCGAAAGAGAACAAGAAAAACTTTTAGCCGAATTGACCGAACAGGGTGGAGGCAAAGTCGATATCCAGCGATACAAAGGGCTTGGTGAAATGGACTTCCAACAACTTTGGGAAACGACCATGGATTACAAGCATCGTACGTTGATTCAAATCACATTGGAAGATGTTGCCGCGGCGGATGCCATTTTCACCACACTGATGGGAGATAAAGTCCCACCCCGTAAAAAATTCATTGAAGATAATGCAAAATACGTTCAAAACTTAGACGTGTAGGAAGGAGGGATTTCATATGGCAGAAATTAATTTATTGGAAGACCACAAACTGATACAACATGAAATTCACACCGAGATGAAGAAATCCTACATCGACTACGCGATGAGCGTCATTGTAGGCCGGGCGCTTCCCGATGTGCGGGACGGCATGAAGCCGGTGCACCGAAGAATCCTTTTCGGCATGAGCGAACTGGGCGTGACGCCGGACAAACCCCACAAGAAATCCGCACGTATTGTAGGTGAGGTCATGGGTAAATACCATCCCCATGGCGATTCGTCCATTTACGATGCGATGGTTCGCATGGCCCAGGACTTTTCCACAAGATATATGTTGGTCGACGGCCACGGAAACTTTGGATCCGTCGACGGAGACGGCGCTGCGGCAATGCGTTATACGGAAGCCCGCATGTCGCCTTTTGCATTGCAGATGCTCCGGGATATTGATAAAGACACCGTCGACTTCATTCCCAACTTTGACGAAGAAGAAAAAGAACCGGTGGTTTTGCCCGCCAGGTATCCCAACCTTTTGGTAAACGGTTCCAACGGTATCGCCGTTGGCATGGCCACGTCCATTCCGCCCCACAATTTGGGTGAAATCATTGATGCCACAGTCAAAATGATTGACGATCCGGATTGTACGATCGACGATTTGATTAAAATTGTCAAAGCCCCGGATTTCCCCACCGGCGGAATCATCATGGGCAAAGGTGGCGCCAAAGAAGCTTACCGCACCGGGCAAGGCAGGGTGGTTGTCCGTGCCAAAGTTGAAATTGAAGAAACCAACAAGGGAAAAACACAAATCATCATCAGCGAGATTCCATTCCAGGTAAACAAGGCAAGGCTCATCGAAAAAATAGCCGAACTGGTCAAAGACAAGAGAATCGAAGGCATTTCATATATTCGTGATGAATCCAACCGAAACGGGATGAGGGTTGTCATCGAAATGAAAAAAGACGCCAATCCCCAGATCACGTTGAACCGACTTTACAAACACACCCAACTGCAGGACAGCTACAGCATGATTATGATCGCACTGGTGGATGGCCAACCCAAACAGTTGACGTTGTATGAAATACTGGAAGAATATTTAAAGCACCAAAAAAATGTCGTCACAAGAAGAACCCGTTATGATTTGGCGAAAGCGGAAGCCCGGGCCCATATTTTGGAAGGCCTTCGCATCGCCTTGGACAATATCGATGCGATCATCAAATTGATCCGCGAAAGTTACGACAACGCCAAATTACGATTGATGGAGACCTTTGGACTCTCCGAAATTCAAGCCCAGGCGATTTTGGACATGAGATTGGCCAGATTGCAAGGCCTGGAACGGGAAAAAATCGAAGCGGAGTATGAAGAACTACAAAAGAAGATAACATACTACAAGGAACTGCTGGCAGATGAGCATTTGCTTCTGGGCGTCATCAAAGAGGAACTGATTGCCATCAAGGAGCGATACGCAGACAAGAGACGTACGGCCATCGTCGGTGATGTGGAGGATTTGGAAGACGCAGATCTGATTCAGGAAGAAAAAGTGGCCATTACGTTGACCCATCTTGGATACCTGAAGAGAATTCCTTGTGACACATACAAAGCGCAGAAACGCGGCGGACGTGGAATCACCGGTGTGACAACCCGTGAAAACGATTTTGTGAAAGACCTGGTGATGACATCCACACATTACCATCTGATGTTCTTCACCAACTTGGGCAAGGCCCACAAGATGAAAGCCTATGAAATCCCGGAAGCCACAAGGACAGCCAAGGGAACGCCGGCGGTCAATTTCTTGAATTTGATGCAAAGAGAGCGAATCAACGCCATTATTCCCATCAAGGACTTCGAGGAGGATCAATACCTGATCGGTGTGACAAAACATGGCATCATTAAAAAGACAGCTCTGTCCAATTTTGACACCAACCGAAAAGCCGGTCTGATCGCCATCAATCTGAAAGCCGATGATGAACTGGTCGGAATAAAACAAACGTCAGGCACGGACAATGTGCTTATCGTCACCAAAAACGGAAAATGCATTTGCTTCTCCGAAGACGATGTTCGTCCCATGGGTCGAATCTCCGGCGGCGTCCGAGCCATCAAGCTGGAGGAAGATGATGAAGTGGTATCCATGCAGCTTGTCCAGCCCAACGAGCAACTGCTTGTGGTGACCAAAAATGGGTATGGCAAGCGAACACCTGTGAAGGATTATAAAGTGCAGGTTCGTGGCGGCAAAGGACTGTTGACTTATGACAAAGCCAAATTCAAAAAAACCGGTGAACTGGTTGGAGCCATGGTGGTTTCCGATGAGGATGAAGTGCTGCTGATCAATTCGGACGGAATTATTATCAGAATAAAAGCCACAGAGGTCAGCAAACTGGGACGCGCGACCCAAGGTGTCAAGATCATGCGGGTCAGTGAAGACGCTGAAATAATTTCAATCGCCAAAGTCATCAAAGAAGACGAAGAAATGGACGGGGAGGAATTTGGCACCTGCGGCCCGGAAGAAAACGGAAACGGCAAAAAAGCCGGCAATACAAAAAATAGTGGCCCTGAGGAAGACGTCGATCCAAATCAGATCGCCATTGAAGAATTAGAATCAGGAGAAGACAAGGAATGATCGAATTAATGAGCCTCAGGGTTCCGGGAACACCTGAGTACATCAAAATCACCGAAATGGCAGTTGCCGGCGTGGCAGCGTTGGCGGGGTTTGACGTGGATGCCGTGGAAGACATCAAAATGGCCACTGGTGAAGCGTGCAAACACATCACCTGCCATGGATTTGACTGTTGGTCCGAACATTATGAAGTTTTTTGCACACTGGAAGAAGACAAAATGACCATTACCATTTCGGACCTCAACGCCAGACATGAACGACCCAAGACACAGAAAGCGTGTCTGGATTGCCCGCAGGAGGGAGATCTCAGTTATTGTCTTATTCAGTCGATGGTTGATGCGGTACAGATCAAAACAACCGACAACCATACGAAAAGTATCATCATGGTGAAGAATAAATGACACAAAAAAGTATTGAAGCAAGAAACAAATTGGTCGAATCCCACTTGTATCTCGCAGATATTTTGATACGAAAATTTTTGGGCAAGGGCATTGACTATGATGATTTGTATCAAGTGGCGGCCATGGCGCTGGTTTCAGCGGCTGACCGTTTTGACGAGAGCCTCGGATACGCCTTCAGCACCTTTGCGACACCAACGATTCTGGGAGAAATAAAGAAATATTTCCGGGATAAAGGCTGGAGTGTGAAGATGCCAAGAAGGCTGAAGGAAAACGCTTCAGCAATGCAAACTGTACGGGAAAGCCTGACCAACCGGTTGGGCAGGCCACCCAGAGTGGATGAAATTGCATCTGAAATGAAAATATCCGAGCAGGATGTGCTGGAGGCCATGGAAGGAAGCCTGGCATACAGCACCTATTCCCTGAACAAAACGTTTGATGAAGAAGGGGAAGAGGGAGACAATACAGTATTCGAACGGTATACGGCGGAGAAGGACAAAGGCTATGAGGACTTGGAATACAGGGAAATTATTGGGTCTGTTCTCAAAAATCTCAGCAATACCAACCGCTACATTTTTAAGAAGCGTTTTATTGAAGAAAAATCCCAAGCGGAGATAGCTGACATTTTGGGGGTTTCCCAGATGACCATTTCCCGGGCCGAGAAAAAAATAAAAGAGAAATTTGCAGAGGAATTAAGAAAATGAAAAGAGTGTTTTCCGGGGTGCAACCAACCGGCAATATCCACATCGGCAACTATCTGGGTGCCCTGAAACAATTTGTTGAATTACAGGAACATAACGAGTGCATTTATTGTATTGTGGATCTCCATTCCATTACAATGCCCCAAGATCCCAAGGTGCTGCGCCATAATATTTTGGATGTCGCCGCCCTCTATATGGCTATCGGGCTGGATCCCGCAAAATCCATTTTATTCGTCCAATCACAAGTGCCTGGGCACGCTGAACTGGCATGGATTCTGACTTGCAACACCTACACCGGCGAACTTTCCCGCATGACACAGTTCAAGGACAAAAGCCGTGGCAATGAATCCGCACCGACCGGACTTTTCACCTACCCGGTACTCATGGCCGCGGACATCCTTCTGTATGATACAAATATCGTGCCGGTGGGCAATGACCAGAAGCAACATATTGAACTTTGCAGAGATGTGGCCATACGAATCAACAATAAATACAAAAACACCTTTGTCGTCCCGGATGGACGTTTTCTCAAAGCCGGAGCCAGAATCATGGCCTTGGATGACCCAACAGCCAAAATGAGCAAAAGCGCCGAGAACATCCATAGCAGAATTTCTTTGCTGGACGACGACGCCAAAATCAAAAAATCCATTATGCGGGCGACCACTGATTCGGAAGGTGAGGTGCGGTTTGATTTGGAAACCAAGCCCGGTATCAGCAATCTGATGAATATTTATTCCGCATTCTCTGGATTGACTGTGGAGGACATCCAAAAAAAATACACCGGTTGTGGATATGGCGACTTCAAAAAAGACTTGGTGCAGGTCACCATAGAAGCCCTGACGCCCATAAGAAAAAGTTATGAGGATATCAGGCATAGCCAGGAACTGATTCAGGCCCTTGAAGATGGGCGGCAACGGGCCAACGTCATTGCCGAGAAGACCATAGCCAGAGTCAAGGACAGATTTGGCCTGGGCATCTAGAAGCCATTGACCGGAAAAAGTTCAAAAAACACGAGTTTCACCCTCAAAATACATGAATTTCACCATGACACGAAAACAACCCATTCTTTTTGATATACTCAGGTTATACTTAAGCAGCCCGAGTAATAAGTTTGGGTTTTTTATTGGTTCAAATTCAATGTATGGAGTTTGGGAATGAAACAAAAAATTATTTTGGGAATTGCAATAGCCATTGGGTTTATTTTGCTGAGCTTTTGCTATATCGTTGTAATGAGCAATGGAACGTTGGTCCATGGGGATGTGACCATTCGAAGTGCCACCTCCAATCAAACGATCGGAAGCCTCAGGGATGATGTCCATGCCAATGGGTATGATGTGAAACGGCATGGCATAGACAAAAAACAACTGCTGCCCACAAAAAACAGGCATAAGCAGGATGGTTTGTCTTACTCGTTTTATGCAAGGAGATATGACCAGGCTCAGATTGTCATTTATCTTCAGTTGGATCAGTTGACCGGCGAGTTGGGGCAAACGTTGGAGTTGCATTTTTTGACCGCTTCACCCATTATCTGTCGCACACACTGGAATTTCAGCATTTTATTCGAAAAGAAGAATGGTGTCGACGTTGTTTCAATTACTGCGGATGGAAAAGATAAAAGCCCATCCAAGGTGTATGAGTATCCAGTTGATCAGATTCCGAAAATCATTAAATTATAAAAAGCACCAGCACTCTCAATTTCAAAAATCAGACAGTCGATTTGTTCTATTAAGAGGAATCACACTGACCACCACACCAAAAATGATCAGCAGCCCACCGACAACAAAGGTGATGCTGATTTTTTCTCCCAACAATAAGATGCCCAGCAAGGCCGAAACCAGTGGTTGGACAGGATAAAACAAAGAACATGCCGATGCGTTGACCAGACTCAGCGCCTTATTCCACATTAGAAATGACAAGCCGGTGCTGATGAAGACGATGAAGAGAAAGGAAAAGGTAAACATGGGCGTGACCTCGGCAAAATCGAATGGATGGGTCAACTGCTTATGGATACTGAATGGCAAGGCGGCGATCGCGCCGATAAACATACTTAGAATGGTGATGACCAATGCATCGTATTTAGACGATATTAAACGGACAATCACCGAACCGAAGGACCAGCATACCACGGCGCCGCAACTCAACAGCGCCCCAAGCAGTGAACTTCCACCGTTAATTTGACCAATAATGACCACAGTGCCCAACAAAGCGCAGCCGACAGAAAAAATCTGTTGGCGGGTCACCCGCTCTTTTAGGATGGACAAGGCCATCAAAATGATGATCACAGGATTCGTTGAATTGATCAGAGAAGCCAGGGAAGCATCGCAGTAGTTGTTTCCTAGAAGCTGAAAACCAATGCCAAGGAAATACCCGCCCAGGCCAATCATTAGGATATATTTAATATCCATTTTTTGAATAGCCATCTTTTTGATGGTTCCCCCTGAGAAAAGGTATACGGCGAACAAAAACAGGCCGCCCAATAAGAAGCGATAAAACAAAAATGCCATCGGATCAAGCAAAGCGAACACGTATTTCGCAAATACATATACGCCGCCCCAAATGGCAGTTGTCAACAATAAAAAGATATAAGCCTTTGCATGTTGGGCCATATTAAGATTCCATTTCCAAAAGGATATCGAGACCACCTTGGATGATTTCTTTTATTTGTTCAGGAAGATCCCGTTCCTGCTCCCGGGTGATTCCTTTGGTTGGAACCGGCGGATGAATCAAAATCTGAACCTTGCCACCGGTCATGACGCCCCGTTCTTCAAAAGTACGATAAGTGCCATTGAGGGAAACGGGAACGATTGGAACCCCGGGTTTGGTGGCCAGCTTAAAGGCGCCGGCTTTGAACTCTCCCATTTTAGGGCCATGGCTTCTGGTTCCTTCGGGAAAAACCAGCAGGGAGAATCCCATCTGGATGTATTCTATGCCGTTTTTGATGGATTGCAGGGAAGCCCGAAGATCCTCGCGCGCCATAAAAATGGCTCGCACTCGGTCAATCCATCGACCATAAAGAGGAACTTTGGCCAGCTCCATTTTTGTGACAAAACTGAACTGTATGGTGTCCAAGGCGGCGCAAAGAACCACAATGTCCGCGTAACCTTGATGATTGGATACGTAAAGAACCGGACCCTCCTTTGGTAGATTTTCCCGACCGATGACCGTGATGTCGATCCCCATCAACTGGGAAAGCTTGGAGCCCCATGTGGTGGTGGCTTTTAGAATCGCCGCCCTTTCACGCTCCATCTCCCCGGCGGCCCTTGCCGCGTCGATTTCTTTTTTGTATTCCGTCAGGTAGCGAAGGGCGTAATACCCTTTGACCGCGCCAGGAATATTTCGGATTATTTTCATATGCAGTTCCTTTTGCTAAAATAAAATACTAATTTTGTTGATCTCCCGAATGCTATTTCTTGTCGGGGTAACGCTCTTCGATGAGTCGGACGGCGGTTCGCGCCGCCTCGATGGCATCCTCGCCATATGCGTCCGCGCCAATCCTGGCAGCCCATCTCAGCGTGCATGGAGCACCGCCCACCATGGTTTGAAACTTTCCGCGCAACGCCATTTTGTTCAGCAAGGCTTCCAGCTTACGCTGCTCTTTGAGGGTGGAGGTCAACAGGGCGCTTGTGGCGATAATGTCAACCTTGTATTCAATGGCCTTCTCAATGATGGTTTCAACCGGGACTTCCCGACCAATGTCGATGACATGAAGCCCATAGGCTTTCATGGTGGAGGAAACGATGCCCTTGCCGATTTCGTGCACATCCCCTTCCACAGTGGCGATCAGCACTCTGCCTTTTGCGGCTGATTCGGCAACACCCAAAAGGTGGTCGATGGTGCTGAGGACCTTTTTCATCAATTCGGCGGAATAAAGGAGCTCAGGCAAAGAAATCTCTCCAACTTCGAACAATTCGCCAACATACAGGTTGCCGGGTGCAAATCCCTTTTGAAGCAACGCAATGAGGTCGACACCTTCCTTCGAAGCCGACTGGATTAATTCCATGGCCCGATCTTCATCGGCATCTATAATGGTTTGACGCGCCAATTGAAACAACTCTGGCAAATTCATGTGATTGCTCCTCATCATTCAATTTATTGTAACATAAATACCGGAACAAACAAGAAAGAAACCGCAAAGAAAGGGGGCTCCCATATTCCCCTGGAATACGTGGGCCCCCAATATCCGTTGCCGGCTTATTTCAAGCCAGCTCTTTCTTTAAATCGTTCTACGCTGTTGATCTTGATGTCGAGTGCTTTTGCGATTTTAAATTTGGCTTCCATGCCCATATTAGATTCTGCACAAGGTTCCAGATTTCCGAGACCAAATCCTCTTTCTTCCCGGACTTCGGACATTGTGACAACATCGCAAATTTCTTCGAGTGTAAGACCCAACTTTTCGGCAACATATTTTTTTGCGTCATTGATTTTCATCTTCTTTGAAAGTTGAAGTCTGAATACCATGTCGCCTGCCGTGCGTACGCCGCCCATGCTTGCGGCCAGGGCGTGAGCTGCCTCAGCGCCCAGGGGATCACCTACGCCTACCTACAACCCGTCGACTTTGGCGATTTCCACTAAGCAGCGGTCTGCTCGGGTAACCACATCAGCCGGAAGGTTTTCGCACATAGGAATTCCGCCTACGCCCATGCCCGCGTCGGCATGGACAGGAATGGTGGCTGCTTCGGTGCATGCCTTCATGAACGTGCACACACGCGCGATGTTCCAAGGGAATGTGGCGTTGCAGTTGGTGTTGACAACAGCGCCAAAGATGGAAACACCGGCTTGTTCAGCCAATTTGACTTGTTTGTGGGGATAAAGACCTGCAAGACGAACGTCATTGTACTTTAGTTTGCCGTGCATGCCCAAAATGAATTCCCCGGCCATACCCATAATAACAGGCATATCCGGATATTCTTTGGAGATGCGTTCCGCCGCCTGAAGGGCAACCAGGAAGTCCGCGTCTCCGGCGGCACCGCTGGTATCCAGTTCAAACCCGTCCGCACCAACATCGTGCATTTGCTTCGCAACATACATGATGTCGTTGACGGCATGGGGAATGGCTTCTTCCTGGGCTGCCAGAGCCTCCTTGATCTTTCCTTCGGGGAGGAGAACTGCCCAGTTCTCGACAGGACCATCCGGCTTGGTGTAAAAACCAAGATTCGGCATCGCGCCATAATAAATAGGCATTGTTGTCTTGGACAGAGCATGCTTCAGCACGGTTGCCTCTCTCTTTGCAACACCCTTAACAGTTTTGTAGTTGTAGTCTTCCAATCCGATATCGACGGAATCGCAGCCCAATACTCTTTCGTGTATCATGGCATTGACGCTTCGTTCGATGGGAAGACCGCACTTAGTGCTTAATTTGTCGGAGCCGGAATCACTGGTTGTGACAACCGCATCCATGGGATGTACACCCACGATACCGCCTGGCGCCGTGACGATGTCAAAAATTTTGTCCATCTCTTCCTGACTTAGTGGAGGAATTTTTCCTCTGCTTGCGGCGTCTTCAACACCGGCAAGGATGTCAGTCCGAATTTCGTCGGCAGTCATGTAGACGATGGATCCGTCACCCATTCGGGTGAAGAATTTCTTGTCTTCGCTCATTGGATCTCCTTTCTTTGATTTGTGTTGTGTGATAAAGCTAGTAATGTTGTGTGATACTGCTGATAATGATGTGAAGCAGTTTAGCAATGATTGATTGTCATTGGTGGGATTTCTTGAACGCAGCCAATTCATTGGCCTCGGCCTCACCCTCCACCACCAGGTCGTGAATCCTCTTCGCGACGTCCGGGGGCAGGGGATCGACTTTGTAGTTCTCCAAAATCTCTCTCGCTTGTTCGTTTGCCACCTGGGCCATGTCCTTGGCCCCCGCACTTTCCCAATTGTCCCGCATTCTACGGTTGATCAGGTTGGTGGTTGAGAGCTCGGTCCTCATGTGCTTCAGGGTATGGCGTTCGGAAAGGTAATTTCCGGCAGGCCCGACTTTTTTTATCACATCCAGGGCGATGGTCTCTTTATTCACCGCGATGCCTTGAAGCACACGGCGAATCATCTTGACAATCTCCTGGTCGATGAGCAGGCTTTCATAGCTCATCGTCATACCCATCTCCAGCATGCCCATCCCATAAATCACATTGCTGCCGGTCACTGCCGGAAGGAGTGAAGTAAGGGTTTTTTCGTGGCCAAGCTGGATATCCAAGCATTTGCTGTCCCCCTACGTGCCGCCTACATTGGTTGGAATTCCATAGTAGTGGCCGATCTGGCCAACCGCCGCACCGCACATGGCGTGCTCGGGAGCGCCGACAGGGGAAGTAATGGTTTTCATGTCCATAATGGTGGTGGAAGTGCCATACAGGATGGGGTTTCCCTTGTTCACCAGTTGGGCAAGAACGATGCCGGCCAAAATTTCAGCGTTGGTTGTGACCAATGTGCCGGCCAGAGTGGCTGGGGTGGTGCCTCCACAGAGTCCCATGGATAAAATATCGATCGGGAGTCCATGCTCGGCGGACAATTTTATGATGGAGGTTTCGTTTTCGTTGATTTCTAGGGGACTGTTGGGACAGGCACCCATGCTGACGATGGGCCTTTCCCGAAGCTTGTCGTAACCTCCCTGAATCGCTGCGGCCATGTCAATGAACCGCTTGGTGTTTTTGACACCTTCCAAATCGTGGGCGAAGTTTTTGGTCAGATTGTTGAAAACCACCTCCGCCTCATGGAGAGCCCGAACCTTTTGGTTCACATCTCCTGCGGTGACCGCAATGGAAAACACGTTGACTTCTGGAAGAGCGTCGATGAATCTGGCCACATTGCCCAGGTCTTCCTTGGTGGATTCCCGGACTTCTCCAGTGTAGGGATCGATGATCATGACCCCTGTGCCAAAGTTTTTGTATGCCACTCTTTTCTTTCCAATCAAGGTGTCATTCTTTGGATCCCGACCGCAGAGAGTGAACTCTTCAGGACAGGATTCGATGGCATCGTTGATCAGATTGGCGGGAAAGCGTACCCGATCGGTTTCCCGATCCACGTCGCATCCGGCTGCGCCAAGAATATCGTGGGCGTCTTTGCCATGAATTTGCAGCCCATAATCTCCCATCAACTCCAACGTCGACTGATGGATGGCATCCAAGTCTTCATTTCGAAGGATGCAGTAGCCTTGAATGTCATCTTCGTGCTTGAACTTTGACATTTGTCGCTCCTTTTATCTTTTGGAGATTATTTATGTGCGATGCAGTCCAAAATATAGTTTACGGCGTCGCCGGCTTCTTCGCAGTATGCGTCGGCACCGATTTTTTCCGCCCATCTTTTGGTTACGGGCGCGCCGCCGACCATTGTCTTCACCTTGTCGCGAAGACCGGCTTCTTTGAGAGCTTCCTCAATGTCCTTTTGCACGGTCATTGTGGTTGTCAAAAGAGCGCTGCTGCCGACAAAGTCCGCATTGGTTTCTTTGGCTTTTTCAATGAAAACGGAAGCGGGAACTTCTCTGCCCAGATCGTGGACTTCAATTCCGTTGGTTTTGACCAAGGATGCGACAATACCTTTGCCGATATCATGCACGTCGCCTTCAACGGTACCGATGACCATGACGCCTTTGGCTTTCAACTCTGAGGCATCCAACTTGCTTTCGATCACTTCCGTCGCCATTTTCATTACTTCTGTGCTGAAAATCAGTTCAGGAAGGAAGATCTCGCCTCTGCCAAACAAATCGCCAAGATGCCGGATGCCGGCGCTGAAACCGTCTGCCAGCAATTCAACCATGCTGATGCCTTCGGCTTCCGCAGCTTCAAGCGCTTCTTTGGCCATGTCTTCGTCGCACTCCACAATGGAGTCAAACGCTTTTTTGATGATGTCATCTTTTGCCATGTTTATTATTCCTCCTTTAAATTTAGTCTGGGATCAATATGTTAAGTTTCAGACTATTCTATGATATATATTACAGTCTATTTTGGAAAAATAATAGAAATCGCGTTGGCAATATTTGTACTTTCATAACATGGAAATCAGCAGAAATAGTTGTATTTTGCCATTCTCGCTGATATGATATAAAAATAATCATAAAAACAGACAAAAAGGAGCCATACCCATGATTGCCAAAGACCCCATTTCCCTGCAAGCCGTGAACCACGGGCTGCCTCTTCGGACGGAAGAGCTGAAAAAACTTGAAGAATCCATGATCGCCTTCGCTGAACTCACCGGCGTGCCGGTGACGTTTTTTGATGTGAAGGGAGAGCCGGTTTGGGAACGGCGGGGTGAGGCGAAGCTTTGCAATCTTTTCAATATTTATAGAGATGCGGGAAGCCCTTGCCGCAAAGGTTTGCTTTCCGCCACCAAAATTTCCAATCAATTGGGGGATCCATACGTTTTTGTCTGCAAAGCCGGATTCGTCAATGTGTCCATGCCCATTTTGATTATGGGAAAAGCCTTCGGTCATTTTGTGGCAGGCCCTATGGTGATGGGGGTGATGCAGGAAAGTCTGCTTGCCAATATTTTCTCCCTGACAAAAGTCAAGGAGGAAGACATCCCGAAACTCATGGTTTTTGTTCGGGGAATGCGGGACTATACGCCAAAAGAAGTTTCCCATCTTTCCGTTCTTTTCGGCAGCATCGTGATTTCCTCAATCCGTCAGAATGCCGAGTATGCCAAAATTTCCAGCCGAAATGCGGAACAACAGCGGATTGGCCAACGCATCCGTTTGCGTAAGCAGGATGGCGCCGGAGATCAAAGACAAGCCCCTTTGGAGCGAGTGCATCGTCTGGAAACCCAGCTCGCCAATTTGGTCGAAGGCGGAGAAGGAGAAAAAGCCGCAGCGCTGGTGAAGGAATTGGTGGAAGAACTGACGTTGGCCGAGGCAGGGGATCTGGCAGCGGTGAAAATTAAAATTCTCAGCATCTGCACCGTGCTGGCGAGGCTCACCGGGGAAGATTCCTTTGTCTATGAAATCGACGAATTGGGAGAAGCCGGGGATATCGAAGAGCTCAGCCTGCTGACTGTCCGGTTCGTCACCAAACTTTCCACGTCGGTGGGCAGCACGTTTTACAGCGGCAACTCCCAATACATCCGTACCGCCTTAGAGTACATTCACGAAAATTATGATAAAAAAATAGGCCTTGCCGGAGTCGCCGATATCCTACACATCAACCCATCCTACCTTTCCTTGCTGTTCAAGCAGGAAGTGGGACTGGCCTTCACCGACTATGTGAACAATTTGAGAATTGTTAAAAGCAGAGACCTGCTCTCCAGGACCAATTTAAGCCTGGGCGAAATCGCCGCCCTCACCGGTTTTGAGGACCAAAGTTACTTTTCCAAGACTTTCAAGAAATTCACCGAATCCACACCCATGGCTTTTCGTAAAAATCATAAGGAACGGAACGCCGCGGAGCGGCAACAAAAAATGTTCGACCAAACATCGCGCTGATACCGTTTTTCCTTGAAAAATGCAAAAAAACTTTGACATTGGAGGTCAAACCATATACAATACCTTTGTCGCGCGTTAGGATACGTTGTCCGTGACCGCGAAACTAAATTATTTTAGTCATGCCGAAGACGATTCCCATCAAAATTTCCATTGAGAGTTTCAAAGCTCCCAGGAAGTTCCCGGAAATTCCAGTAGGCAGCGCCGAACAAGATTTCTTGCCCTGCGATAGAGGCAACTTCGAAATCCCAGTAGGTAGAAAGGAAAGCAACATGAAATCGTTTATCGCGAAACCTGCGGAAGTGGAACATAAGTGGTACGTCATTGATGCCGAAGGTCAAACTTTGGGCAGAATGGCATCCGAAATTGCCAGCATCCTGCGAGGAAAGAAAAAGCCGATTTACACACCTCACGTTGATTGCGGCGATTATGTCATCGTCATCAACGCCGAAAAAGTGGAAGTGACCGGCAACAAAAGACAGGACAAAATCTACAAGAGGCACACCGGTTTTCCGGGTGGCCTGAGAGAGATGAATTTCGACACCATGCAGAAAAAGCATCCGGAAGACATCATCACACATGCTGTCAAGGGCATGCTTCCAAATGGAAAGCTTGGCCGTGCGATGTTGAAGAAACTTAAAGTATACACTGGTCCGACCCACGAGCATGCAGCTCAAAAGCCGGAAACGTGGACATTCTAAGAAGGGAGGAATAAGAAATGGCAAAGATCCAATTTATGGGAACAGGCAGAAGAAAATCTTCCGTTGCTAGAGTAAGATTAATCCCCGGCAAAGGAAACATCACTGTCAACAAAAAGCCTCTTGACGATTACCTTGCAATGGAAATCGTAAAAAGAGAAGTAAGAAGACCTTTTGAAATCACTGGAACTGAAGGCAAGTTCGATGTAATCGCAACTGTAACAGGCGGCGGATTCACCGGACAAGCCGGCGCGCTGAGACATGGTATCTCCAGAGCGTTGTGCCAGGCCGACAAAGAAGCCAATAGAGCACCGTTGAAAGCCGCAGGCTTTTTGACCAGAGATCCAAGAATGAAAGAAAGAAAGAAGTACGGTCTCAAAAAAGCAAGAAGAGCCAGCCAGTTCTCCAAGCGTTAATCGACCACGCTTCAGAAATCACCCGATCAAACGATCAAGCATTCAACCCTCGCAAACAAGTTTTGCGGGGGTTTTGTTTTCACCGTTGGTGGGGTATAATCAGAGCGAACGGAAGTCTTGAAACCTAGGGCAGACTCAAGAAAACTCTAGGAACAAGCATAAAGACGGCAAACAAAACTGTGGAGGTGTTTATGAAACTGATATCCTGGAATGTCAATGGCCTTCGTGCCTGTATGGGCAAAGGCTTCATGGATTTTTTTCTGACCGAAAAACCGGACATGCTTTGTCTGCAGGAAATTAAAATGGAGGAAGGCCAGGGCGAAGTCATCACGGATGGCTATCATCAATACTGGCACTCCGCCGAAAAAAAAGGATACTCCGGCACGCTGATCTTTTCCAAAGAAGAACCGCTATGCGTCCGATTCGGCATGGGCATTGAGGAGCATGATAAAGAAGGCCGTGTCATCACTGCCGAGTATGACGATTTTTTTCTGGTCAATGTGTACACCCCCAATTCCAAAGACCAGCTGCAACGGCTGGACTACCGAATGCTTTGGGAGGATGTGTTCCGTACCTATCTGAAAGAATTGGAAAAAACCAAACCGGTGATTGTCTGCGGTGACATGAATGTTGCCCATAAGGAAATCGACCTGAAGAATCCAAAGACAAACAGGCGAAACGCCGGTTTCACAGATGAAGAACGGGCAAAGATGACGGAACTGCTGGAGGCCGGGTTTATTGACACGTTTAGATATTTTTATCCAGACCTTGAAAACGCCTATTCCTGGTGGAGCTATCGCTTCAATGCCAGAGCAAACAACGCAGGATGGAGAATAGACTATTTTTTGGTGTCTGAAGCATTGAAACCCCGGATTAAAAGCGCTGCCATCCAAAGCGATGTCATGGGCAGCGACCATTGCCCTGTGGTTTTGGAACTGGAGTAGGGGAAGTAGGGCGAGCCGTATCTGTCAGTGACGCCATTGGGGCCGAATTATGGAAAAAGTGGAAATCTCGGGAAATATCCATAAAATTTCAATATTTAATAACCTGAATCGTCAAAATACTGAGTAATATCCATATAAAAGTATGGATATTTACGAGAATCCATTAAAAGTACATAAAATTCATATGAATAGTACATAAAGCAGCCTGGGGGCTGTATATAAACATCATTAAAGTCTTAACAGAAAAAAGAAATGCCGAATGACGGCATCGATAGGTGGATTTTTTCCATTGACTGGCGGAACGGAATTGTTCCGGGGAAGACCTTGATTTATACAATGGAAACGGAGAGCAAACCTCTATGCATTCAGCAAATTCAACAAATAATCAGGTGCATGTTACTTTAATGCGTCCGTAATGCCGATGTCCGCCAAAACGATTTGACCCATGGAGGACCGGGCGGCATGGTTGAGATGAATAGGCTTAAGACCATGGAATGCAATGGTATAACCAGCAGCTACACATAAAGTGCCGAAAGGATTCTCAGTATTGGGAAAATCATTGGGAATCGAGCCATTGGAGGGGCCCATATCACCGGAAAGCCCCGATGGCAGATCCAAGGCAAAAACCAACTTCTTTGAAAGCGGGTCGGAGTATTCGTTGATGCTATTGATGAGAGCTGCGATTTCCGGTCGAAGCGTCCCGTGAAAACCGGTTCCATAAATGCCATCCACCATAATAGTAAGGGGAGGCGCCAAGCCATCTTTTCGCTGCGGAATGCAACACTGCAATGAATCTTCTCCTTGTTTGATGGCGACTTCCTTCGGAAGCAAAGCAAAATTCGTCATTGCGTCTTGCGTTGTCGGCATCCCCTCAACAAGAATGACAGAAACGTCAAAGCCTTGGTTGGAAAGAACTCTGGCCACCACCAGACCATCTCCTCCGTTGTTGCCTTTTCCACAAAATATCAGCACCCGCGATAAATCGCAAATAGGCAATGAAAGCGGGTCATTATTACAGATAGGCGATTCCGATTGACCGCAATCCAGTGCAAGGCCTTCCGCTTCTTTGCGGATGATTTCACAAATAAAACAAGCCGCGCAAGTGCCGGCGTTTTCCATCATCTGATAATAGGAAAGACCGGCTGCATCAGCAGCTTTTTCCAGCGCTTTCATTTCCGCGCAAGTAACGACGGGGAAACTTCTCATTGCATCGACGGCGTCAAACGGATCCGGGATCACGCGCGTCACTGAACCAGACATCTTCAACCACTCCTTTTAGGACCTACTAAGATAAAGACAAAAAACGAAAGGACAATCCGGGTTACAGCCGTGAGATATCCAGACAATCAAATTTACTGAGGAATGGCCGAAGCATTTCGATGATGCTTTTGCATCCCCCGGGAATATCGGATTCAATGTTCAGCGGCATCAGGGGGTCATGGAGGGACTTGCGCAGAAGGCACCAGCCCTGGGCGTTTTCGCCGGCATCAAGGTCGAAGTCCAGTCGAACGCCCTCATAATTGGGAGAGACCACATGAACGCCGTCAGTGTTTTCGCCCCAATTGACAAGTTCCTCAAGGACTTTGTCGCCATAGAGGCCATACTCGTCGCAGGTGATATCCATACGAACTTCCCGTTCTTCCGCCGGGTCTTCCAGGCTTGCAAGGAGCTGGTCGATGGTTTTTCCTTCGCTGGCCAATTTCGCAGCCTTGATCACAATTTTGGCGGCAAGGTACGCGCCATCATCCAGAAAATGGTTTTCTTTTAAGGCGGCGTGGCCTGAAGTCTCGATCGCCAGTTGGCAGTCGGTGCCTGCCTGATTCAATTCAATGGCTTTATTGATGACGTTTTTATATCCTCGCTTGAAACGGAGGTGATTCAATCCCAACGTTCCTTCCAGGAAAGCCGTCAAATGATTGCTCGTGATGCTGTCGGTGACAACGGTTGAACCGGGATGCTCCTCCGCCACCAAAGATGCGGCGAGAGCGATAATTCGATTTCGGCTGATTTCCTTACCTCTTCCGTCCACAGCGGCGGACCGGTCCACGTCGGTGTCAAAAATCAGACCAAAATCAGCACCGGAAGAAAGAACCGCCATACTGATGGAATGCATCGCTTCTTTGTTTTCGGGGTTTGGGGGATGGTTGGGAAAGGTGCCGTCCGGAGTCAGAAACTGACTGGAAGAAACATCGGCGCCAAGAGGAGCCAATACTTTTGTGGCAAAAAACCCACCGGCGCCGTTGCCGGCATCCACCACGATGCGTAGGTTGGATAACGGCAATGCATCCGAACGGCCTGAAGGGTTGGTCGAGCCGTCGCTTTTGCCATGTCCGCCGCCAAGGCTTCTTTTGATGATGCCTCGAAGGTGGGCGCAATACTCATCCATCAGATTGGTGGGGATGGAAGGGTAGGTTTTCTTGCCCAGCACCATCTGAAAATTATTTTCAAAAACCGTGGGGCCAAGAAGAGTCAAAGCCTTTTTGCCGCCCATGGCAGTACGCAGAATTTGAGTGATGTCGGTTTTGTTCAACCCGCCATCTTTGTCAAAAAACTTAAATCCGTTTCGATTTGAAGGAAGATGGCTTGCGGTGATCATAATTGCCCCATCGCAGTGGAACTTGGGAAAAATCGTTGACATGAACATGGCCGGTGTGGAGGCGAGGCCGCAGTCCAGCACCTGGGGGCCATAGGGTCCGAATCCGTTGGCAAGCCCATGAAACAAATGAGCCCCGGAAAGTCTGGGGTCCCGGCCAACCGCTATGGTCAAACGGTCGGGCGTCTTGCCTGTTTTGTTGCAAAGCCAAAGCAAGAAGCCTCTGGCGATTTTGGCGGCTTCGTCCGCCGAGAGATTGATATGCTCTCCATGTACACCGCTGAGAGAAACGCCCCGTATGTCGCTGCCGTTTTGCAGATTCAATAAATCTTCCATCTTAATTCCTCCTATAGGGTTGGCTTTTTCGAATCCCTCTTCTTCAGCGAGTCCCCTGCGCTTTTCTTCGAATCGTCCTTTTTCAATGGCCGCTTTTGGAGTTCGGCTTTGTCAGAAATGCCTTTGTTCAGATTGCCCATCACATAACCGCCCAAATCCAAAGAGGCATACTTGAATCCTGCCTTTTTGACCACTTCGTTGACCAGATCCATGAAGGACTCATCAAAAAACCTGGATCGGTTTTCGGGTGGGACCTCAATACGCGCCACATCGCCATGGTGGCGGACCCGCACCTGGGAAAATCCCATTTTGCGAAGCTCCGACTCCGCTTTGTGGATGGCCTCCAACTTTTCAGGGGTGATTTTCTCGCCATAGGGAATCCGCGAGGCAAGACAGGCGTAGGCGGGTTTGTCCCAGATTTCCACATTCATGGCCTTCAAGCCGATTCGAACGTCTTTCTTGGTGAAACCCGCTTCCCGAAGGGGACTGATGATGCCCAGTTCGTCAAGCGCTTGTTGGCCGGGACGGTAATCAAGGGCGTCGTCCGCGTTGGTACCGTCAGCCAGGGTATCGTATCCCAAATCGGCAAGGGTCTCTTTGAGAGCCGAAAAAATGGCCTTTTTACAAATATAACAGCGGTTTTTTGGGTTGCTGGCGATGACGTTGATAAAATCCATGCCAAGATTCACAATCAGGTGGCGTATTCCTTTGTCCGCACATATCTTTTTGGTCAGTTCGATTTCATCGGGGTCAAAATTCGGCGCAAGCGCGGTGACGGCCAAGAGTTGGTCTCCAAAGATATCATGGGCGCACAACAATAGAAAGGTGGAGTCCACCCCTCCGGAAAAAGCCACGGCCAGATTCTCGTGGCCGAGCAGTTTTTGCCTCAAAAGTGCCAGTTTTCGTTGCATCGGTTTTCCTTTACCAATATGTTTTGCAATAGATTTTGAACAAATATTTCAGAGGATGGATCTCAACCATGGTATTCGTTTATCGCGTCCTCGCAGGAGCGCATGGCCAGAATGGTTTGGGAAACCAATTTTTCAAGATCCCAGCCCAACATTTCTCCACCTTGGAGGATCACATCCCGATCGCAGCCCGCTGCGAACTTCTTGTCTTTGAACTTCTTTTTGACGGAGCTGAACTCCATGTCCTTGGTGCTGCGGGAAGGGCGCATCAAAGCTGTCGCGCCGATCAGCCCGGTAAGCTCGTCTGTGGCGAAGAGGACTTTTTCCATCTCGTGTTCCGGCTTGACATCCACCGTCAGACCGTAGCCATGGGAAACCACCGCATGGATGAATGGCTCGTCAAAGCCCGCCTTGGACAACAACTCCACAGCTTTTATACAATGTTCATCGGGAAAAATTTCAAAGTCGATATCATGGAGCAATCCCACCATCCCCCAATACTCGGGGTCATATCCAAGTTGCTCAGCAAAATATCGCATGGTGCCCTCGACAGTCAGTCCGTGTTTGATATGGAACTCATCCTTGTTGTATTCTTTCAATAATTCAAGGGCTTCTTCTCTCGTTTTCATAGGGTCTCCTTTCCCGCATCAATCTTAATGGTCTTTTTCCCCGGCAGTTGAGCCAGAATAATCGCTACAAACATAATAACACAACCGACGGTCTCTTTGGGAGAAAGCTGTTCGTGCAAAATCAACATGCCGGCGATGACGGCGAAAACCGATTCCATGGAAAGCAACAGAGAGGCAACCGTTGGTTCCGTGTCCTTTTGCGCAATCACCTGGAAGGTATAAGCCACGCCGCAAGACATGATGCCGGTATACAAAATGGGTACCGCCCCATCAAGAATATATTGAAGTTGGGGGTGTTCGAAAAAAGCCATCAGAATCAAGGACAATCCGCCACACACGAAAAACTGGACTGCGGAGAGCTTGACCGGGTCGGTTTTGGGGGAAAAGTGATCCACGACAACAATATGCAAAGCAAAGCCAAATGCGCAGATGAACACCAAGACGTCACCGATATTGATGGAAAACCCTTCATTGATGGAAAGGAGATAAAGACCCACAACGCCCAGGCCCACGCTAACCCAAAGAAGCATGCGGACTTTTCTGCCCAAAAAAATGCCGATCACCGGTACAATGACGATGTACAACGCAGTGATAAAACCGGTTTTCCCCGCCGACGTATAGACGAGGCCCATCTGTTGAATGACAGATCCGGCCATGAGGGCGCATCCGCAAAAGAAACCGCCGGTCCAAAGGACTTTACGCTCTTTTCTCTTTTCCTCAGGGGTCATCGGCACAGCGGGTTTGTTGTTTTTACCTAATTTTCCGAGGAGAAAAATGACCGGTATCAAAATGATTGCTCCGATGATGAAACGAATACCGTTGAAAGTCAACGGCCCAACATATTCCATACCGGACCGTTGTGCCACAAAGGCGGTCCCCCAGATGATTGCGGTTGTCAACAACATGATGTCAGCGCGAATTTTTTTGTTCATTTTTATACCTCGAATTCCTTGTTATATTAGCAATTTCTTCATTTCATGAAGCCGGACGAAAAGATACAGCTGAATCTCGGCGTCGGGAGCTTCTTGAAGGCCAAGAATTGTCTTGATCTTGTCCATCCGATAACGGATGGTGTTGCTGTGTTGGAAGGTGGCTTCCGCTGTCTTTGCAATATTTCCACCATTTCTGACAAAGGCGAGCAGCGTCTGCATGAGATTGGAGTCATTCGTCTTGTCATATTGGTCCAGAGGGTTCAAAAAGTTGTAATAAAAAGTGTCCGTCCATTCGTCGTTGCGAAATGGTGCCAAAAAACCGATCAGACCAATCTGATCATAGTCACGGGTTTGCTTTTGGAGAAGCAGGGCGTCGATAGCGGCGTAAAGTGCTTCGTTGAACGCTTTTTTCATAAAACGCAGCTCGTGGTACGGATTACTGACTCCAATGGATACCTGTGTAGGTTCAATACCGGACTGGGATATCTTTTCCATTAAACGCTCACGCATATTCGTTTGTCTGGCGCCTGTGGTGTAGATAAAGCTGATTCCTCTAGGCCATTTGAGTACTGAATAGGCATATTTTCCCGCTTTCTGTCCGGGCGTTGAATTATGCAGATATTCTTCAAACAACGCCGCGGCGGCATTTGGAAGGTTTTCCTGATCCTTGGGGATACAAAAACCGCAAATGACGTTGTTGTAAAAAAGCGGGTTGATCTCCCTCGCCAGGTATTCAATCTGACTCTCCGTGATGTTTTCAAGAAGAATTCTTGCCAGACGGTTCACATTGAGCGTGTTGATTTCATATGGCGTCAACGAATTCTTGACGGCATAGAGAATCTCGTCCAGAAAAACATCGGCGAAGAAAAAAATCGGGACATGCAATGCGTTGGCCCGGTCGACAAGCTCCTGCCGAAGAGAACTGAAGACAACTTCTTTGATGCAGATCGCGGAAGGCTGGCGTTCAATCAAGGCCATTATAATTCCGTTGGGATTATCCGGGCGCTCCAACAGGATAGATGGCGACAATATAATGAAAACACCTTTTCTGTATATTTCCGGGATGGTGCTTTCGGTTGCATCCTCATAAAGTTTGGCATCGCTGATTTCGTTGTATAATCCGCTATTGTCAGTGACCAGTCGGAAGTCCTTGAAAACAGGGAGGGATAAAACATCCAATACCTTTAACATGAGATTCCTCCAATAAATGCAGGGAATAATCCATTTGAATGAAGTATATCATGAACCAGAAAAATATTACACCCAAAATACGTTGAAATTTGGGAACCGTTGTAAAAGTTACAAAAGAAATGCGCGAATTTAGTAAATACTGATATTGTATTATTATATATACATGGTAGAATACAAATGTCGAAAGGCGAGAGCCCAAGACCTAACATTGATAGTATCTATCCCCAATAAAGATACCCCCTATATAGCTGAGCGGGAGACTGACGTAAATCGGTCTCCCCTTTGCTATTCTCAGGGGGTTTTTTGTTTCTTTTTTTCTCAAAGCATGGAAGTTGGCCTGCTCTTGTATATGGAACAATTGTTCCATATACAAAAGCAACAAGGATGCGTACAATAATAATACTTATATTGTCAAGTTAAAGAGGTGAACCGCCATGAAACGAAAATATTTAAGCATATTCATTATTTTTGTACTTTTTCTGGGGATTTTGGGACCAAGCAGCAGCTATGCCGAAGAAGGCACGACAATCAAACTTGCCCTCCATCCCGCCATTGACGGAAAGTACCAATACTACACCAACGAAGAGACGCTAGTCTATCTGGACCTGGATCTATCAGGATATAATGCCAACATCGAAAATGGCGAGCTGATCTTGACCGTGCCAAAGGAGTATCTAAATACCTTTGTTGGATCGAAGATTGGATCAGCAACGGGACCGGTTGCGGCCACCACCTCGGATGGATATTATACATTGACTTATCAATTTGATCAGTTGACAGGCGGCACGTCCATTCGAATCCCTCTGCGTATTCAAACCTTGGCCGGAACCACACCAAACAACTATGTGTTGCCGATTTCCGTCGCCTTGAACGATGAGCACGGCGCAACCCTGGCCTCGGGGGAAACGCTGAATCTGACACAAGTCACCAGAACGCCTTCCTTAGCCAAATGGAAAGTGGTCAATGGCAGCAACACCTCCGCGGATGGTTCCACTTCCTACGGCGGCGCACCGAGCCTCACCGACAGCAACTTGATCCAACCGGGATCCGAAGTGTATCAGGTTTTCAATTTTGGCGTCGCCTTCCCTTCGGTCAGCGGCACTACATTGACAAATTATCTGGGGATTCGCAAATACGAAAAAATCGTCATCACAGACACCTTGCCCGAGGGAGCGGTTTTCGTGGCATCGGCCAATCCCGGCTGGACCTTCGATCCGGTCACCAACATGGTTTCCTATACGATGACCAGCCCCAACAACTTCACCGGTTCCACCTCGGCGGTACAATTAAGCATGCCGTCTCTCAAACTGATTTTTCCCAATGGCGACACACGAAAAACCTATACCAATACAGCCCAGGCGGAATTTTTTCCTGTCAACAAGCAAGACTATGAAGGGGACAACACCATCTCCAAGGATGGCATTTCCTTTTCAATGACCACCAATCTGCCCACTGGCGCAATGATCAACAAGTCCTCCTCCAACTTCATGGACCAGGTCGACAGCAAAAGCGCGACACAGTCGTGGACCTGTAGTTTCACCAATCCATCGGACACTGTCAACATGGAGAATTTGGTTCTTGAGGACAACAGTCTGGATGCCAGGATGGATTATGTCTCTGTACGTTTGGCCGGTGGGACCGGGAGTTATGTCGGCACAGTACGAATCGAATGCGTCGACGCAAACGGGATGACGACCGTTCTGGCGGCAAGCGCCCCTTGGAATGGGACGACGGAATATCCGGTGCCTGCAGGAACGGTTAGGATTTTACTCAAATCCAATACGGGGGGATATCTGCAGCCTCTGAAAGCATTCACTTTCTATGTGAAGACAAAGCTCAAAGATCCGGTGGCCGTTCATTATGATCCGGTGCAGACCATCAACAACCGATTCAACAACACTTTGAAGGGCAGTGGCGAGTATGTCGGTTCCGACCTTGTGATCAATGGGATCCGAACCAGCTACATTTCCATTACTGAATACAAACCTACAGTCTACCTGCAAAAAACCAGTTCCGTGTCTTCTTTGTTTGTGGATGAGGAGACGACATTTACCCTGACCGCCAGGGGATCTGGAACCATGATGAGCCCGGACACCATCAATGGCTCGACGCTTATTGACTTGCTTCCCCAAGGGCTTGAATATGTGGCCGGCAGCACCACAATGAGCGTTGCAAACGCAGCCCTTTTCACATCCAAGGAACCAACGCGTGTCGACAATTACAAGGGGAGTGGACGGACCGCATTGATTTGGCAAACAATTTCCCCACTTGCGCCAAACACAGTGTATTATACACTTTCTTATCGTGCCAAGGCGACCAAGGAAATGACGCAGGGTGCGAATACCAATGCAGCCTATTGGATTTGGGACAACAACGGCTCCGGAGATTCTTCCGTGCAACAGGTTGTGGTTTCTACCCCCGCAAACGGTAAAGCCGACACCTACGACTTTGACAATGACGGCAACAAAAACGAAACAGCCGCATATGCTTCTGCCGTGGTGACCTATGTGCCGCCGAGGGAAGTCATCGCGACCAAATATGTGAAAGGATCCATGGATATGGATGACACCATTCGGGGTGGACGTACCGAAATCGGAAGCGACTTCACTTACACCCTAAAGATTTGGAACAACTCCATCAATGTGTTGTCAAAACTGACAGCGTTGGAAGTCCTTCCATATCCCGGAGACAAGGTTCTGGTCTCCGGCAACGACGGAGTGTTTTTGCCCAGAAATTCCCAATACCAGGTTCTTCTGACAGGCCCGGTCGTGGGACCGGTTGGATTCACCGTCTATTACACCACGGATCTGCCCGAATCGGATAGTGCTTCAAGCACTTCGGATTATTCTTCCGGCGCGGGCTGGGTTGGGGAGGCCCTGGTTTCCGATTGGGGCGCAATACGAGGTATTAAAATCGAGATGAATGCGGGGTTGACGTTGCTGGAAGGCCAAACCGTGAAATTCACCATTCCGGTCAAGAGCCCCGATGACATGTCTTTGGTTGATGGCGCGACATCCAACAACTCGTTTGCGGTATCGGTCAATGGGGGCAAGGATTTTCTTGAGGCGACTGCGGTACCCATCAGCGTGGTTTCCTATGCCGTCAAGGGAACAATCTTCAATGACATCGATCGGGATGGCGTGATGGAGGATGGAGAACCGGGACTGGCCGGCAGACCGGTTCAACTGTTCAACAAGGATGGATCGCCGGCGTTGGATCTTGATGGCAACCCAATCAAATCAATCACCAACAGCGACGGAGCGTATCTGCTTTCCGCCTATCGCCAGGGAGAATATTATGTGCAGGTGGGGATTCCTTCTTATTATGAAGTATCGCAGCAAGGGGAGAACGATCAAAAGACCGCATCCCATATCAATCAAACCACCGGGCAAACCTCGGCATTCACCCTGGCGCCGGACAACAACCAAATGGTGCGAAACGGAGGGATGTACCGGGTCACCGGAGACTTGTCGTTGCAAAAGACGGTATTGGACGCCGATGGGAACAAAATGCCTGTGGGAGAAGGACCTTATCGATTTGAGATAGCCTTGGACGGTGTTCCGTACGATGGGGGTGCGATCATTGACGGAGAGATCGTCCATATCACAGACGGCAAACTCTCCACCAAAAGCGGCCAGGATATTTGGATTCGAAACATTCCAGAGGGTTCAACTTATGAGGTCAAAGAAGTAGACACAGGAGAATATACCCAAACACCATCAGAGGGGTCCTATAGCGGTGTGATCAAAGCCGAGGATCAAGTCGTTCTTTCTTTCACCAACCAAGAAAAGCCGTTGGGACAGTTGACGATCAATAAAGTTTTGGTGGATGCGGAGGGAAATCCGATTGAGGAAACACGGGAATTCACCATTAAGGTCACGGGACCCAGTTTCCCTGATGGACAGGAGATGACAGTGAAAAACGGCACTCCTTTGGAACTCTCTGGACTCAAATACGGCACGTACCAAGTGGAAGAGTTGAATGCGACTTTATACAATGTCAAGGTCAGTGACGTGGCTATGCTCAGTGTGGAGAATAAACAAGGAGCCATAACCGTGACAAATCAGGAAAAGCAGATTGCATCGCCACCATTGAAAATCCAGAAAATCGTCAAGGGGGAGCCAAAGGCCGATGAGACCTTCCTGTTCCTGCTGACACCTTTGGAAGGCGAGCCAATCTACCCGGCTTTCGCCAAGGACACCATTGATGAGCAAGAGGCGGCCATTGCGGGAATCGGAACCGCACTATTTGATTCCTGGAACTATACAAAACCCGGAGTTTACGTTTATCAGGTGACTGAAGTGACGGGAGACAACGATGACTACATCTATGACAAAACGATTTATACCATCACGGATACGGTGAGCCTTAACGAATCCGGTGATTTGGAAGTGTCCAGAGCCATTCAAAACGAAAACGGAGCGTCCGTTGATGGAACATTGACATTCACCAACCAGTATAAACCCCACGAAGAGTTCCCCATCACGCCGGAAAATCCGGATCCGCCGACAAAACCGGACAATTCCAACCAACCGAATCATCCCCATGCCAATGCCGCGGTCCGGACCGGCGATTATTCCCAACCGCTCATCATGGCTGTTGTCGCAGGACTTTCAGCATTGATTCTACTTCTCCTTGCACTTCAAGCCCTCAACAAAAAAAGGAGATATTAGATCATTTCATTAACTTATACTTCTAAAAAAATACCACCAAAAAACCGAACGACCTACTATAGGCTGTTCGGTTTTTATTTTTCGATTCCTATCGGGTTTCCCTAAAAAGCAACGGCACCGTCCAAAGGATATTTGTCTGTCAGAACCTTGACCATATCGCGGACTTTATTCTGGTTGCCTGCGTCCTGAATAATCAGGTGGATGGCTTCCGCCACCGTATCCATATCCTCCACTGTCAGACCGCGGGTGGTCACCGCCGGTGTTCCCAGACGGATGCCGCTGGTGACGAAAACGTTTTCGGGGTCGTTGGGGATTGGATTCTTGTTGCAAGTGATATGGGCATCATCCAGGCGCTTTTCAAGCTCTTTGCCGGTGATGCCGGTGCCGATGAGATCCACCAGCATCATATGGTTGTCCGTACCGCTGGAAACCAGGGAGATGCCACGGTCCATCAGCCCTTTGCTGAGGGCGGCGGCGTTGAGGACGATATTTTTTTGGTAGGTCTTGAATTCCGGTTGAAGGGCTTCGTGGAAGCAAACCGCCTTGGAGGCGATGACGTGCATCAACGGACCGCCTTGAATTCCGGGAAAGACCGCTTTGTTCAAATTCAGTTCTTTGGCCACTTCCTCGCTTGCCAGAATCATGCCGCCTCTGGGACCTCGAAGGGTCTTGTGCGTGGTGGTGGTGGAAACATGGGCATAGGGTATGGGGCTGGGATGCAGTCCTGCCGCAACGAGTCCCGCCACATGGGCCATGTCGGCTAAAAGCCATGCGCCGACTTCATCGGCGATTTCACGAAAACGTTTGTAGTCGATGAATCTGGAATATGCGCTTGCGCCTGCGATGATCATCTTGGGTCGGTGCTTCAAAGCCAGTTCATGGACCTGGTCGTAATCGATAAAGCCCTTGTCGTCAACGCCATAGGATACAATGTTGAAATAGGCACCGGACATATTGGCCGGGCTTCCATGGCTCAGATGGCCGCCGTGGGCCAGATTCATTCCCAAAACAGTGTCGCCTGGTTTCAGCATGGCGAAAAAGACAGCCATGTTGGCTTGGGCGCCGGAGTGGGGCTGCACGTTGGCATAGGTGCAACCAAACAGTTCTTTGGCTCGCGCGATGGCAAGGTCTTCGGCCATATCCACACATTCGCATCCCCCGTAATGACGTTTTCCGCTGTACCCTTCCGCGTATTTGTTGGTCATCACACAGCCGTTGGCCGCCATGACCGCTTTGCTCACCCAGTTTTCGGACGCGATCAATTCCAGATGTGAATTTTGTCTATTTGCTTCTGCCCGAATGATATTGGCCAATTCCGGGTCGACTTTTTGGATTTCACTGAATGGATACATGTTAGTTCTCCTTTGATTGAGGGATAACGAAGTCCCGTTTCCGGGAATATTTTACCACCTATTTTATCAGAATATCTGTGAATTGCCAACAATTTTTAATGATTCAATTTGGAAATTCAAACAACCTTGCGAACGGACACTTCTCCCCCTGAGAGAGTCTCGGTGAGACCCAGCTTCGGACCGTCCAAATAGCGGACCACAAGACCCCCGTCCCTGTCAATGTCCAGAGCTTGGGCCGACACACCGCTTTCGTCCTGAATTCCCGGGGGATAAACCAAAATCTCTTTCCCAAGAAGTCCGGAGCGCTGCCGGTATTCCTCCAAAAACAACCGGTCTTCTATATCGGGAAGCATCATGGTCCACTGGTTGAGAATCTCCGCTGCCAATTGGTTTCGGCTGAAGCCGCCCCCCAGATTTCCCGCAATGGAAGAAATCTCAGAGGGAAAATCCGACTCGAAACAATTCACGCCAATCCCCAGCACCACATAATCCACCCCGCCTGTCTCAAAGTTGGTCAGTGCTTCCGTCAGGATGCCGCAGATCTTTTTGTCCTTGAGATAGATGTCGTTGACCCACTTGATGGACAGCTTCACCGGGCAAAGGGACTCGATGGCGCGAACCACCGCGACGGATGCGGCGGTGGTCACCAGAATGGCATGACGCATGTCAAAGGTGGGACGGAAAAGCAGACTCATATAAAGGCCGGTATCCTCGGGGGAATAAAAGCTTCTGCCCAGCCGCCCCCTTCCCGCGGTTTGCCGGTTGGCGACAACAGCAATGCCGTGGTCCGGATCGGAAAGCGCCAGCTCTTTGGCGGTCCTGTTGGTGGACTCGACAGAATCGAACACCCGTATTTCAAAACCCAATGCCGAAGGCCTCAGCAAACCTTCGATTTCCCCGGCTGACAAATAATCACGGTCGCCGCCCAGACTGTATCCCTTGTTGGTGATGGCCTCGATGGGATAGCCTTCCTCGCGCAGTGCGCTGATGCCTTTCCAGACCGCGGCGCGGGAAATCCCCAAAGCGGCTCCGATCGCCTCCCCGGATACTGATTCTCCTTTGTGTTCCACCAACAGGCGAAAAATTTGGTTTCTGGTCGACATGGCGGCTCCCTTCATTGAGATGGATGGTTCTTGCAATAGTAGTGTAAAAGATTCCAACCAAATCGTCAAGAAAAGGAGGATTTAGCGGCAAGACACTGTTCCAAAAAAGGTCGTCGTGCATGGCAATTTATGGTTGACAAACTTCAGAGGCGGGGGTATTCTAAAATTGACAATATGAACAAATGCTCATATAAACATAAAAACGGCAATTCATAGAGGTGAGACAATGCAATACAAGAATTTGATTTTGGACGACGACGATTTTCTCAGGCTGGAAGAGATCTATAAGCTGTTTGGCAGCACACCCAGACTGAAGATTTTGGTTCGCCTCAGCAAAGGGGAATGCGGGGTGACGGAGCTTTGCGATGTCGCCGGGTTGACTCAGTCCGCGACCAGCCATCAATTGAAAGACCTGAAGCAATGTCGGATCGTCAAAAGCCGTAGAGAAGGGCTCAATGTGTTTTATGCGTTGGATGACGACCACATCGTCAAAATATTGGAAAGCGGCATCGAGCACGTCAAGGGCGACCACTGCGAGGACTGCACCAAATGCACCGACCAGAATCGATGCGAATACTGCGCCGAGGATGGTCGAACGCCGGAGGATGAAGAAGAGGAGTAGGCGGACAGGAAGATCCAGCCGAATCGCTTGATGCGAAATCAATTGAAAGCAGGAAATTTTGATGACAACAGAATTGAACAAACAAAACAAGATCAACCCCGTTGATACGGGCAATGAACCCGTGGACGATTGCGGCTGTGAAGGACAATCCGGGTGCAGCTGTGAATTGGGACACGCCCATGCCCAGCCGGAAAGCCAGAAGCCGTTCGTGCTCAGGCTGGCGGCCGCTTTTATCCTGACGCTATTTTTCGCCTTGGTGCCGCTTAGTGGAATTTTCCATGGAATCATTCCGATTCTGGGATTCGCCGTGGCCTACGTGCTGGCCGGTTATGAGGTTCTGATGTTCGCCGCCAGGAATTTGGTGAAAGGACAGTTTTTCGATGAAAACTTCCTGATGTCCCTGGCCTCCATCGCGGCTTTCGTCATTGGAGACATGCCGGAGGCGGTTGCGGTAATGATTTTTTATGGTATCGGAGAAATGCTGGAAGATTTGGCGGTTACCCGTTCCCGCAAGAATATCGCCGACCTGATGGACATCCGACCGGATTACGCCAACTTGAAGGACGGTGGAGAAATTCGCCGGGTGAAACCTGAAGAAATCCAGGAGGGACAGACCATCGTCGTCCGACCGGGAGAAAAAATACCCTTGGACGGCATTGTGCTCAGTGGCGAGTCGTATGTGGACACCAGAGCGCTGACAGGGGAATCGGTGCCTCGCAAAGTGAGGGAGGAAAGTGCCGTGCTTTCCGGTGGGGTGAATCTGGACGGCCTCCTGGAAATCGGAGTCACAAAACGATATGAGGATTCCACCGTATCAAAAATTCTGGCCCTGGTGGAGACCTCCAGCACCAAAAAAGCGAAAAGCGAGCAATTCATCACAAAATTCGCCCGATACTACACGCCTGCCGTGGTGGGCGTCGCCTTACTGGTGGCCATTCTGCCGCCGCTCATCGGGATTGGAACCTATAGTGAGTGGGTATACAAAGGCATCAGCTTCCTGATCATCTCCTGCCCCTGCGCATTGGTGATCTCCATACCCGTCGGCTTCTTTGGAGGCATCGGTGGTGCCGCGCGAAACGGCATCCTGGTCAAAGGCGGGAACTATCTGGAAGCGCTGAACCAAGTGGACACGTTGGTGTTCGACAAGACAGGCACCTTGACGGAAGGAGTCTTTCAGGTCACCGTCATCAAGCCAGAGCCGGGCGTCACCGAAGAAGAACTACTGGAAACGGCGGCCACAGCGGAGATTTTGTCCACCCACCCCATTGGCCGGTCCATCGTCACCGCATACGGCAAACCCATTGAAGCTCCCCGGGAGATGCAAGAGAAGGCTGGGTTCGGCGTGACGGCCCAGACCAAAGGCGGATTGATTTTCGCCGGGAACAGGCGATTGATGGACACCTTGGGCATTGAAGGATTGCCAGAATTCGCTGACACCACTGTTTATGTGGCAAAGGGAAAACAATACCTTGGATATCTGCTGATTTCCGACCGCATCAAAGATGGCGCGGCGGAAGCGTTGCAAAAACTCAAGACCCGCGGAATCAGAAACCTGATCATGCTCACCGGGGACAACAGAGCAATCGCCGATGAAGTGGCCGCCAGGTTGGGCATCGACTCGGTCCGGGCGGAACTTCTGCCCCAGGACAAAGTGGCGGAGTTCGAAAAGATCCTGGAAGCCTCCAACCCCAAGGGTAAAGTCGTTTTTGTGGGCGACGGCATCAATGACGCGCCGGTGTTGGCCAGAGCGGATATCGGCATCGCCATGGGGGATTTGGGGTCCGATGCGGCCATCGAAGCCGCCGACGTGGTCATCATGAACGACAATTTGATCTCCATCGACACGGCTCTTCGTGTCGCGGGAAAGACCCGGCGGATCGTGTTCCAAAACATCGTCTTCGCCTTGGGTGTCAAAGGACTGATCATGGTGCTGGCATTCCTGGGCATCACCGGCATCTGGTTCGCGATTTTCGCAGACGTGGGGGTGGCCCTCTTGGCCATTCTCAATGCGGTGCGGGCCCTGAAAATCAATTGATGGCGGATGCTGCTCCGGCTGGATTGTCAGGCCGACACATCTGAAAGGAAACATAAAATGAGAGACCAGCTTAAAATCACCGGCATGACCTGCGCGGCCTGTTCCGCCCGGATCGAAAAAACCACCGCCAAAATGGACGGTGTCAATCAGGCGTCTGTGAATCTCGCCACAGAAATGCTGACCTTCGATTACGACGGAAAACCGGAAACTCTGGCGGCCATCAAAGCCAACGTCCAAAAGCAGGGCTATGATTATATCGAAAAAAAAGACCGGTCCATCGACAAAGACCGGTTGGCCAAGGAGCGGGAAATCCGAATCATGAAAACCAAACTCCTGGTTTCCGCCATCTTTGCCTTGCCCCTTTTGTACATCGCCATGGCACATATGATTCCCAGTCTGCATCTTCCCTTGCCCACGGCCGTTTCCCCCATGGAAAACCCGGTGAACTACGCGTTGCTCCAAACACTCTTGGTGTTGCCGGTGGTCGGGGCGGGCTATCGGTTTTATGTGGTGGGATTCAGGGCGCTATGGCAGCGCTCCCCCAACATGGACAGCCTCATCGCCACAGGCACTTCCGCCGCCATTTTGTTCAGCCTCTTTGGCACCGTGGAGGTTTTGACGGGCAAAACCCAATTCGCCATGCAGCTCTATTATGAGACCGCAGGGGTGATCATCACCTTGATCCTCCTTGGCAAAACCCTGGAGGCCATCACCAAAGGCCGGACCGGCGAAGCCATCAAAAAGCTCATGGGTCTGACACCAAAAACCGCCACCATCGTCAAAGACGGCGGTGAGATTTTGGTCCCCATTGAAGAGGTTTTGGTGGGGGACATTGTGGTCATAAAGCCGGGAGACAAGATTCCTGTGGACGGCACGGTGCTGGAAGGTTTCAGCGCCGTGGACGAATCCATGCTCACCGGAGAAAGCATCCCCGTTGAAAAAACCGAGGGCAGCCCGGTGGTGGCAGGGAGCATCAACAAAACCGGCACCTTTCGGTTTGAAGCCCAAAAGGTGGGCGCAGACACGGCGTTGGCCCATATCATCCAATTGGTTGAGGAGGCGCAGGGCTCCAAGGCGCCCATCGCCAAACTGGCGGACGTGGTGTCCGGCATTTTCGTTCCCACTGTTTTCGGCATCGCCGTTTTGACCTTCATCATTTGGATGGCGGCCGTCGGCGATTTTGTTGCGGCGCTCCGCGCCTTCATCTCCGTGCTGGTTATCGCCTGCCCCTGCGCATTGGGGCTTGCGACCCCCACGGCGATCATGGTTGGAACAGGCAAAGGCGCTGAACTTGGCATATTGATTAAAAGCGGCGAAGGGCTGGAGATCGCCCACAAGGCCAACACGGTGGTGTTGGACAAAACCGGAACGCTGACCCAGGGAACGCCCCAGGTCACTGACATATTGCCATTTGGCGATTTGACATCCGACACCCTTCTTCAGATGTCCGCCTCCATTGAAACGGGCAGCGAGCATCCTTTGGGAGAGGCTATCGTCCGAGCCGCCCGCACCGCCGGTCTTGAGACCCTGCCGGTACAGGAGTTTGAAGCATTTCCGGGCCGAGGGATCCGGGGAAAAATAGACGGGGTGCTTTGGCTGGCTGGAAACCCGCGCTTCATGGCCGAATCCGGACTTGACGCGGACACTTTCGCCATCACTGAATACGCCGACCAGGGTAAAACGCCCCTTTATGTCGCCCGGGATGGAAAACCTGCGGGCATCATCGCCGTGGCGGATGTGATCAAACCTTCCAGCAGAGAGGCGGTCGCCGCCATGAAAGCCTTGGGTCTTGAAGTGGTCATGATGACCGGCGACAACAAAAAAACCGCCCTGGCTGTGGCCCAGGCGGCCGGGATCGACCGGGTGCTGGCGGAAGTCCTTCCGGAGGACAAATCCGAAGAGATCAAGGGACTTCAAAAAGAAGGAAAAATCGTCGCCATGGTCGGAGACGGCATCAACGACGCTCCGGCGTTGGCGCAGGCGGACCTGGGCATCGCCATCGGAAGCGGCACTGATGTGGCCATGGAAACCGCCGACATCGTCCTGATGCACAGCGATCTGATGGCGGTACCCACCGCCATACGGCTTTCCGCCGCAACCATACGGAACATCAAACAGAACCTGTTTTGGGCTTTCGCCTACAACGTGGCGGGGATTCCCATCGCCGCCGGGATTCTGCACCTGTTCGGCGGACCCATGCTCAACCCCATGATCGCCGCCGGCGCCATGTCCTTCTCATCGATTTCCGTATTGCTCAACGCCCTGCGGCTGAAACGGTTCCGATAATGGTTTGATGCGTTGAAACGGACGTGACCGTCATTCCAGCCGTTCTTTCACATATTCCTTGAACTGGGCCCAGGCGGCGGGATGCTCCACGTAATACTTGGGGCAAAGCTTGCCGGTGACGTCGTAGTGGCGTATGATGTCGTTTTGGTCCAAGCCGAATTGCTCGCAAAGCCATACGCACAGTTTGACCGTGGCGTTGTAAGAAGCGACGGTGAACTCCCCGCTTGCATCCGGATGGCAGACTTCGATGGAAATGGTGTCCACGTTGCGGTTGTTGGACGCGGAGGATTGTTCGCTGAGGGGAATGCACTGGATGATTTCTCCGTCCAACCCCACCACAAAATGGGCGCTGACCGTGGACTGGTCGGAATCAAAGTAATCCCTGTTTTCCTGGGCGGTGGTTCCGGGATTGCCAACGTAGTGGACCACGATATCCTTGATGCGCCGGGTCTTTTTACCGGTGCGGGAGGCGCCGTCCACGCGGATGATCTCCTGCTTGATCCAGGAGGGGATCACGATCTTGTCGGCGTTGACGGGCAGGACGAACTTTGAGACCGCCGCACCCCCCAACACCAGCAAAACCAGCAACAAAAAGAGGAAGCGAACGCACCCTCTTCTTTTTTTGTTTTTCTTGGTATGTCTTGCCATCAGTTCTTCCTTTACCACTTGATACCGGTCAAGTCTTTGACGCAGCAACCATCCGCGCGACGATGGAATGTGCTGAAGTCCTCAGCGCCTCGGTCGTATGTCTTGCGGGTCACCCCAACGGTACCGTCAATATTTTTATAGTGGGCTTCCACCACCAGAAATGCCGTGCTTCCAAGAGGGGAATAGGTGTCGGGCAGATGATTCGCATCATACTGCTTTGTGGTTAAAAGCTTTCCGTCTGTGCCCATTTCAAAGATCCGCACTTCTGTGGGTATATATAACACCTTGATGGATATTTTCATTTTGTTGGTTTTGATGACCCTTTTGCCGTTTTCAACGGTTGAAATCGAGGACTTGAAGCTGGTGGACATGGCGTCGCCCCGGGACATGCCGTCTCCAAGACAGACGCCAGCGCTGTCGGTCAAATAAACGTCCCCGGACGCCTCTTGATATACCGGATTGACTTGATAAATGATATCGTCCTTGGACGGAACAACATAGAGGGTTCCAGAGGAAACACTGGTGATCGTGTTGGTGCCACCGGCATCGTTCACATGTACACTGCGATTGCCGACACAAAAAGCCTCGTTGACAAAGAGATACTGGGTAGGGCCCATCCCCGACGGGGATTGAACCGTCGGTTCAAAATAGGAGAGTCCGTCGATGCCGGCGAACATGTAATCCCCGACGGCGATGTTTTCCCCGGTCGCTTCATTGGTGAAGGCTTTCTTGGCGACGGTGGCATAAAGACGACCATCAGATTCCAATTCAACCGGAGACTTGGTGACCACCACGCCTATTTGCTGATCCGCCCCGCCATTTCTGTCGCTGCCGGCGGTCCGGTCCTGAGCCAGGCTGCATCCGGATAGCAGCAACAACCCGAGCAGACTACAAAGTGCCATCAATCGTTTCGTTCTCATCGTTCCCCTCCAAATTCCCATCGAATTTCAGAATATCACCCACGTCGCAATGCAGATGCCAACAGATTTTATTGATTGTGCTGAAACGGACGCCTTTGGCCTTGCCGCTGCGCAGAATCGACAGATTGGCTTCCGTGATGTCCACAAGGGAACACAACTCTTTGGAAGTCATTTTTCGGTCTTTCAATATTTCCTCCAGATAAATTCGAATCGCCATGTCAGCCCTCAGCGTTAATCAAACGGTTATATGTAAAGGTCGTTTTCATCTTTCAATGCCTTGGTCCCAGACAATAGATTGGATAGGAGCAAGGTCGCCAAAACAAAGGCCAAAGAGAAAACAGGCACCACCAGTTTGCCGTTCACCACCAATAGGGTCGAGGCAAAGAGGAGTTGCAATAAATTGAAGCCAACGGTCGCCAGCACGGTGGCGGTCAATGCATTTATACAAAGCCGGGACAGGCGCTTGCCGGCGATGGTGGTCCGCTCCGAAAATGGATCTTGCACGTAGGCATCAAGCAGGTGTCGTCCAAAAGTGATGACCAATATGTCCAGGACGTATGGAAGCGCATTGACACAAAACTGAAGGACCAAAAACAGCCCGCTTAATCCCGCGCCCGATTGGACATCGGCGTTGTTTCCAAGCAGCGAAGACAGGCTGGAAACCAACGAGCTGAACAGTCCGCCAAAGATACAAAAGACAAAGACAAAATTCAGAAGCGACAGTAACGCAGAAAGATAGACCGCCAATTTTCCGGCATCCGCCTCCTTGGAATACCGCAAGACTCGAAGGACGACATAGCCGACAAATATGGAAGACAGAACGCCGCCCAAAAATCCCTTTCCCATACCGCTTTTGGCCATCATCCCCAGTATCGATGGCAGGAGTCCTGGGTTGATCATGATATATAGGACAAAGAACAGCATCGCCGAAGCCAACACCAAAAGCCAGTCCTCCGGATACCACCCCCGTCTTTTGCGGATGAACAGCAAATACCCGACCGGGAGCAATGAAATGGCTGCGTACAAAACGATGGCGATCAAATTCCCGAAGGTTCCGGAAACCGACAGAGCCCACAGCATATTGCCAAGGGGTTCATAAGGAAAGGCCAGCACCGATGTCAACGCATCAAGGCGGACGACCTGCAACACACTAATCACGATGCATACCGCCGCCTCGAGCATCAGAAGTCCCCAATAGATTTTTCGCTTCATAGTTCACCTCGAATTATTGTTATTCGATAATTTAATTGGATTCTATCCCATATCGTAGGGCTTGTCAAGAGCGGTTGCCTAAATACAGCATAGCCGACTTTATTTGGCTCACGGAGGCGAATTAGTGGTATAATTCGGGTAAAAGGCAAACGTGCAATGTAAGGAGAGAAAAATGTTTCGAGTTGCCATCTGTGATGACGAGCAGGCGATATGCGGTGAAATAGAAAAAATTCTTTTGGATTATAGTAAGGAAAGGCGTTTAAAGATTGATGTCGAGATTTTTTCGTCCGGGGAAAAACTTTGCCAAGCCCTTGAAAATGGGGAGATGTACTACCTGCTTTTCCTGGATATCATGTTGTCGCAAGCAGACGGAATCCAAGTGTGTGAGAGAATCCGCACCGAATACAGAAACGAAGATCTGCAGATTGTGTTTATCTCGTCGAATCAAAATTTTGCCATGCGGCTTTTTGATGGACGACCGTTGAATTTCCTAATAAAGCCGTTGGATCCTGCAAAAGTCATTTCGAGTCTCGATAAGGCCGTGGCTCTTTGGGAAAAAAACGACACATATTTTAAATTCCAGTTAAACCATACCGTTCGATGGGAAAAAGTGAAAGACATAAAGTATTTCGAGAGCGCAGATAAAAAAATTACAATGCATATGGTCGATGAAGATGTCACCTTCTATGGAAAACTATCCGACATATCCGTGCAACTTCGCGATACAGACTTTATTCAGGTACATAAATCTTACCTTATCAATTATAAATTTATTAAATCAATCAATCTTGAAACCGTTGAATTGATTGGAGGAATATCACTGCCAATCAGTAAGACGTTCCGCATGTATGTCAGAGACGTGATCATGAAAAAGAGAGAGGAAATGTTGAATGGGTAGCATTATTACAGTAGATTCTGTATTGTATTTGTTTTCAAATTTGTTTCGCCTTTATGTTTTGTACCGATTCCTGCACATTTTTTTCCACAACCCCAAATATGGCAAAAATATTGAGCTCATTTGCTTTATCGGATATTATTTTCTGAACAGCTCCACCTATTTGATTTTTGAAAACCCACTTATCAACATTCTGACAAACGTGGTTGCATTTTTTCTGATCACATTGCTTTTTAACAGCAAGCTTTCAACTAAACTTTTGTCGACCATCATCGTTTATGCCTTGAGCATGGTGGTTGAAATCATAGTATATTTCCCCATAGTCGCACTGGCAAAAGGTGCCCAAGTGGATGCGCTGGTTTCCATCATATCCGATCTCTTGTTATTCCTAATTTCACTGGTGGCTGGGAAAATGTCACAACAGAACAGTGATGTCGAACTGGTCTCAAAACGATGGATTGCGTTGCTGACAATACCGGTCGGCAGCATTTTCATCGCAGTGGTCATGTTCCTTGATGTGAAAAGCGCAATTTGGATAACCGTTTCCGCCTGTTTTTTGCTGGGTATAAACTTCATGTCGTTTTATCTTTATGAACATATGCTCCGACTCTATATTGAAGATCGGGAAAAACAGTTTCTCGTGCAACAGAATCAAGCGTATGTCCGACAATTTGATATCATTGAAAAAGCACAGCAAAAGGATCGAATTCTCCGGCATGATCTTAAAAACCAACTTTACAGCATTCGTGCATTGGTAAAGGCAGGAGAACAAAACAAGGCGTTGCAGTATTTGGACAGTATGGAATCCTTCGTGGAAACCGATGAGCGCCATGTAAACACAGGCAATCCTTATGTGGACAGCATGTTGAATTATAAAATGACAGAAGCTGTGAAGGCGGGAATTAAAGTGGATCGGGATATATTTGTTCCATCCGTATTGCCAATGGACCTGTTCTCCCTCAACGTCATCCTGGGGAATCTGTTTGACAACGCCATTGAAGCGAGCGTGTTATCACCAGAAAAGACAATAAAATTTGATATACGCGTTGACCGGTCAACGCTGCTGATCAAAATGGACAACACCTATTCAGGCGAAAGAAAACTGAAAGGTGACAGCTTCAAGACCACAAAGGATGAAAAAAATACGCATGGATATGGACTAAAAAGCATTCAATCCATTCTGGAGAAATATGATGGAACCATGAAAATCACCACTGATAACAACCACTTTATCACGCTCATTATGTTATACTTCAAAAGCTAGAACACAGTTGTTATATTAAGAAATCCATTTGAGGGATTGCCAGAATCAGCGCTCCCTCTTTTTTCGCCAAAAAACCAGTCGTTTTCGCCATGATTCGGCAGGACAGATGCAAATTTGATATTGTTTGGCCTGAACCGTATTGGCGGACCCTAATTATGAATTTAAGCTTCGCAAGAGTACGGTTATAATTATCAGTTGCATATTGTTTTGAAAGGAATTAAACTGATAGCAGATTGAAGCATAGGGGAGAGATATGCGATTCGGGTTTGGATACTATAGCGAAATATTGAATTTTTGAAAGCACACTATTAGTGTGCTTTTTTATATGGGAGGGAATCAACATGTTAAAACAAATGAAAGGACTAAGGATTTTTTGTATTGCACTGGCAATGCTCCTTGTATTTCAAGTGGTTTTTCTGGGCACGTGGCCGAACAAGGCGGATGCATACGGCACCGAGATAGGGGGATTTGAATATACCATTTCTCAGGGGAAGGCGATTGTATCCAGATACTATGGAAATGATTCCAGCGTCGTGGTCCCGTCTTCCATCACAATATCGGGGATCACCTACCCCGTCATAGGTATCGGTACTCAGTGCTTTTACGATAAAAGGGCTATGGCATCCGTTGTGATTCCAGAAGGAGTTACGAGTCTTGGAGATCATTGCTTTTGGGAATGCACCGGACTCAAAAACGTTTCGTTGCCCTCCACGCTCAAATCCATCGGACCTGGTTGTTTTTCCGAGTGCAGTGGCTTGGCCGGCATCACGATACCGGAAGGAGTAACCCAATTGAGTGAAAGCTGCTTCAATGACTGCACGAGCCTTGTGGAAGTAAATTTGCCCGAAAGCCTAACAGCCATTGGCGACTATTGCTTTCAGGAATGCACCAGTTTACCGGGTATCGTTCTTCCCACCGGCTTCGAAACCTTCGGCAACTATTGCTTTTATCACTGCATCGGCCTTAAAACCCTCAATATTCCAGAGAGCACCAAGGTTCTCGGGGATTCATGCTTCTATTATTGCAGAGCCTTGGACAATATCACAATCCCAACTAGTATGACCAGCCTGGGTAACGGCATATTCTGTGGTTGCGTCAATTTGAAAAACATCACCATTCCGGAGTCCTGTGTTAGCTTTGGCCCCAGTTGTTTTCGCGACTGTGAATCGCTTACCCTGAATACGATACCTGCATCCTTTACCAGTGTTGGGGGTGCCTGTTTTTATGGTTGTCTGAGCATCACCAATGTGACAATCGAATCCTCAAACACCTCCCTTGGAGACAGCTGTTTCGCATACTGCAGCAACCTTACGGACATCACCCTTCCCGACGACCTCACTTCAATTCCTAAGGGATTTCTTTCCTACTGCAGCGCTCTAACACAACTTGACCTGCCTGACGGCGTAAAAACTATCGGAGCAGGGTTTCTGGAAGGTTGCACAGGGTTGACGTCTTTCACTATCCCAAAAGGCGTCACGGTGATTCCGGACAACTGTTTTTATAACTGCAGTTCTCTTTCATCCGTGGATATTCCGGATGGGATTCTATCCTTTGGAAATTACAGCTTCTATGGCTGTGCGAAACTTTCAACCATACAGATTCCTGACAGCGTTGGCAGTCTGGGTGACGGATGCTTCTATAACAATGACGGGATTACAAGCATTATCTTGCCGGACAGCATCACAACAATTGGTGAAAGCTGTTTCTATGATTGCGACGGACTACAAAGCATTACGATCCCAACGCTTATAACGGAACTAAATCCCTCATGCTTCGAAGGCTGCGCCAAACTGGCTTCGGTTTCATTGCCCGATGGCCTGACCACGTTAGGGGCTGGAACCTTCGACGATTGCCTGGCTCTAAACGATGTCTCCATTCCCGCTGGCGTGACGATCATCGGAGATTTATGCTTCAGCGGGTGCGGAACGCTGGAAAACCTAGAGTTGCCATCTTCACTGACAAACCTCGGATCCTATGCGTTCGCCTTCTGTCATAGCCTGACTACCATAGAGATTCCTGTCGGCACCACCCAGATAGGTGCATGCTGCTTCCAAAACTGCACCAACTTGACAAGCCTCTCGATTCCCGCGAGCGTGGCCTCTATCGGTTCCAGATTCGTTTCGGGATGCGACAACTTGGCGGACGTGGCCCTTGAGGAGGGATTTGATGCGCTGGATCCTGGAGCCTTCATCAGCTGTGATGGGATTAAGACGCTGACACTTCCCTCGAGCATCACAGAAATCGGATGGGGTTGTTTTGAGGACTGTGTGAATCTGACTAGCATTACAATTCCTGACGGTGTGTCGTCAATCCCCAACTACAGTTTTAACGGGTGCCCGAATCTGATTGAAATTAAAATTCCAGATAGCGTCACCAGCATCGGTAACTTCTCGTTTACATCCTGCAGGGCCTTGGGACAAATAGATCTTCCATCCGCCCTGAACTACATCGGGATGGATGCATTTCATGGGTGCTCCAACCTGGCAACCGTAGAACTACCAGAGACGCTTGAAACAATCGGCAATGGTTGCTTCCAAGGTTGCAGCGGCCTGACCAGTATTACAATACCGGATAAAGTGACAAACCTTCCTTCTCGGACATTTTATGAATGCAACAATTTGAAGACGATTTTCCTACCACCAGAACTTCTCAGCATCGGCAGCGACTGCTTTCTCCATTGCACATCCCTGGAAAATCTTTATTTTACAGGGGATTTCCCCACCATCGATTCCACTGCGTTCGACTATAGCAACGCACAGTTCGTCTTTTACTACCTATTTGGGCGTAACGGTTATCCAGAATATTATCAAGCTCCAAATCATCCTGCGAAAGCTCTTGCTATCCAATACGACAGTCAGGGCGGCAGTGTCTTGAGCCCGGGCATCCCTGGTATGGACTTTATCGTCGACGACCCACCAACTCCAACTAAGGATTACTATTCGTTTACAGGTTGGTACAAAGAACCCACATGTGAAACCCTTTGGGCATTTGGAAGTGAGAAGGTCCTTGCGCCGGTGAAAGTATATGCTGGATGGAGGCTTAATGATTTCCAAATTGACTACAATTTAAATGGTGGACAGCTCGTCGGCCATAATCCGCCAGGATACTCGGTTGGCGACGCTAGCGTTCTGCTATGCGAACCGATGAAGCAGGGATATGTTTTCACGGGGTGGTATCCGAACTCCGAGTTCGCCGGACAGCCTGTCAAGTCAATCCCCTATCAGTCAGGTGGCAACTTGACGTTATATGCCAAATGGATTCCCAACACTTACACCATCAAGTTCAACGCCAATGGTGGAACATCAGGCACTATGACATCTCTGTCAATGACCTATGACGCAAGCAAGACCCTTACAGCAAACGTTTTCAAAAGGACTGGCTACAGCTTCGTGGGCTGGGCCAAAACATCAACCGGCACGGTGGCGTATAAAGACAAGGCGACTGTAAAGAACCTGACAGCAACAAACAAAGCAACCGTTAACCTTTATGCAAAGTGGGGAGCGCCCATCACCTCTGCCGCCTCATACAATTACAACAGCATTAAAGTCTCATGGGCATCTGCGGGTGGCGCAACATCCTACAAGATTTATAGGGCAACCAGTGCCACAGGGAAATATTATTTGGTGCATACATCCGCATCAACCACACGCGCATGGATCGATTCCGGAAGAATTACCGGAAAGACGTATTATTACAAGGTTTATCCTGTGGCTGGGGGCAAGACCTACACCAACAGCACCTATAAATATGCGAAAGCGATTCCGTCGACACCCAAAGTGAGTGTGGTAAAATACACAACGACTTCCGCGAAGATTTCATGGACCGGCGTTTCGGGTGCGACCAAGTATCAGATTTACCGTGCAACGATGCCAAAAGGATCAACAACCTATGGGCCTTATTCTCGAGCATATACCGCCTCATCCACAGTCAGATCATGGATTGATTCAGGCAAGACTGCAGGAGCTTCCTACAAATATGTGGTTCGTGCCTATCACCTTGAAGGGACAACATATGTCTATGGCAATTACTCAACCACTCAGTATCTTCAATTTTAAAGACTGCTATCACAAAAAAAGATCATTCCCAAAGACCATCGATGGCATCGGTGGTCTTTATTGTTGTAGCGCCCGGATCGCGTCGTTCAGCGCGGCGATGTCAGGAGAAGAGGTGGCTTGATCGGACAGGCCGTATTTTTGTTTCAACTGTAAAATGCGATAGACGCTTTGGTCGATTCGATTTTCGGAGATTTGGCCTTGGTCGACGGCGTTTCGGACCGCATCGATGGCGGCCTGCTGCAGGGACGGATGCAATGCGACAAGGACCACGTCGGCGCCGGCCTTTATGGCTTTGACCGCGGCGGTCTTGATGCTGTAGTTCTTTGTGATGGCCCCCATGGTCATATCGTCCGTGATGACGACCCCGTCAAAGCCAAGCCTGTCGCGGAGCGCGCCGGTGATGGTTGCGTAGGACATGGAGGATGGATACGTCTTGTCCAATGCGGGAACCAAAAGGTGGGTGACCATCACCATATCCCCACCGTTATTGATGGCATCCCGATACGGAACCCAATCCACCTTTTCCAACGTGCCGATGCCATAAGCAATGGTGGCCAATTGGACGTGGACGTCCACATTCAAGCTGCCGTACCCGGGAAAATGTTTGAGCACCGAGATCACATGCTGGGACTGGATCCCTTTCATGGTGGACAGACCCAATTGGCTGACCATAGCGGGATCCGTGCCAAAGGAACGTTCGCCGATGGCTGATTTGCCGGGATGGGCGATCACATCCACAACCGGCGCAAAATCCAGGTTGAATCCCAAGGCGGCGCATTCTTCACCCAACACCTGGCCCACCTGATAGGAAAAGAGTGGACGATCGGCTAGACCGACAGTGGCGTTGGAGGGCATTTTCAGGATCGGCGAGGGCATTCTGTCCACATCGCCGCCTTCCTGATCCACACCAAAAAACAGAGGTTGTGGATTTTTTGCTTTTTTGTTCAGGGATTTCAGTTGGTTGACCAGCCGGACCGTCTGGCTGGGGCTTGTCATGTTCTTGCTGAAGAGGATGATGCCGCCCACATGTTGGCTGGCGATCATGGACTTGGCGTCGGCGTCGGAAGTGGTGCCGTTGACGCCCACCATGAACAATTGACCGATTTTTTCGTCCAGGGTCATGCCGAACATTTTGGCGGGGATGGAGGTCTTGGCGAGCGGCCGGTCGTAAATGGAGATATGGTCCACGGTGGGATCGGCGGCCGGGTCGGCCGGCTGGTTCAGGATCCATTTCAACTGGACGTTATCGTTGAGGGCGTACGTGTAGATTTTCTGGTGGACGTCTCCCTGGTCAAAGGTCGTGACGTTGGCCGGATCGCCCAGGACGTTTGTGATGTCCGACAGGGTGATCTTTTGGATGGATTTTTGGGAAGAGCGGATGTCGAACACCGGGGAATTCCGATAATATCCGAAGGCGGTCCCGTGACTGTCAAAGGATGCGTAATAGCCCACCGATGTTTTGCTGGTGTCGTCCGGGGTTCCCCAGGTGTTGATGACGGATGAGATGGTGGATTCGCCCACGACGAAAGGATTGTTGGGCACTTGGCCGTTTTGCCCGGCGGCCTTGATTTGGCGCACCAAATCTTCCCCTGTGGGCTGCGTGGGCTGCGGTGCGTAGGTGGACTTGTAGAGCACAAAAAACCCGACCGCCACCAGGACGATCAAAAGTGCGATAAGCAGTATCCTTTTATGTTTCATGGACCCATCTCCTTTGACCCGGACCGGGTTTCGTCTTCATGTTGGAATTATTGTACCACCGTCCCTCGGATAATGGTACAATTGATGTATCGAAAAAAAGGACAGGAGAAGAACGATGAAAACGGCAATTGAAATCCTTGGACTTGCAATGATTCTCGGCGGCGGGCTGTGGGCGGTGTTTTTTAGTTGGATTCCGCTGAAACGGGCCATGAAGAACAACGAGAACATCAAAATACTCAAACCCTTCATTCATAACCTGGTGTCGATCTTGTTGATCATCGCCGGCGTGGTGGTGGTTTGGCTCGGCACGAGGCAATAGAAATGACGGGAGAATCCATGTTTCGGTTTGAGAATGTGACATACAAAGATATATTGCAGATTGGCGATCTGACCATCGGAGAGGGGCTGATCGCCATTTTGGGTCCCAGCGGCAGCGGCAAGACCACCCTGCTTCGCCTGATGGACAAAATGATTTCCCCAACCGGGGGGCATATCTATTTTCGTGGGACGGATTTGGACCAGATTCCCTCCGTCGCCCATCGGCGCAATGTGATGATGCTTTCCCAAAATCCTGTCATGTATCCCGGGACGCTGCGGGACAACCTGGTGGTCGGCCACCGTTTCCAAAGCAAACCCCTGCCGGAAGACCTGCGTCTCCGTGAAATCCTGGCCCAAGTGGAATTGGACAAAGAGCTGGACAGCCCGGTGGACATCCTGTCGGGGGGAGAAAAACAGCGGCTGGCGTTGGGGCGTGTATTTTTGCTGGACCCTCAGGTATACCTTTTGGATGAACCTTCTGCGGCCCTGGACGAAACGGCGGAAGATGCCATCATCGCCATGGTGGCGGCCCACAACCGGGACAACCAAAGGCCCACGGTGATGGTCACCCACTCCCGAAACATCGCAAGAAAATATGCGGACACCATCGTGGAACTGGATCGGATTCTGGATGGGAAGAAAGGCGGGGAGAAACAATCCCAGCCGAAATCGGGAAAGGAGGCCAACCATGAATGACAATGGCATTTTAGTGCTGGGCATCGACCAGATCATGCTGGCCTATGTGTTCGCCCTTTTGGTGTTGGTCATCATCACCAAGCGGGGCGTTCGACGGGAAAAGGAGATTCTGATCTCCACCATCCGCATGACGGTGCAACTGGTGCTCACCGGATATGTGCTCACCCTGATTTTTCAACATCCCAACCCCTTCATCACCGTGCTGGTCATCGGTCTGATGGAGGCCTTTGCCATTTTTACCATATTGAAAAAATTCAAGGGAAAATTATCCGGCAGACTGAAACGGGTGATCTGCATGTCCATGGTGGGCGGCACCCTGTCCTGCCTCCTGTACTTTCTTCTGGTGGTGGTTCGAATCAGCCCCTGGTACGATCCCCAGTATTTCATCCCCATCGCCGGAATGTTTGTAGGAAACACCATGACGGCGGTTTCACTTGGAACCAAGTCGCTGATAGAGGGAATGACCATCCAAAAAGCCTTGGTGGAAGAGGCGTTGGTGCTGGGGGGAACCCCAAAAACAGCGACGGCCTCCATCATCAACAATACTTTTGATGCGGCCATCATGCCCACCATGAATTCCATGATCGGCATGGGTATTGTGTTTCTTCCCGGCATGATGACCGGGCAGATTCTTTCCGGGACAGCACCAACCACAGCCATCACTTATCAGCTGGCTGTCATGCTGGGCATTCTCGGGTCTGTCGCCCTTTCGGTGATCATCATGCTCACACGTGGATATCGAAGTTTCTTTAATGAAAGGGATCAGATTCGCTGACTGTGGCAGGGTCTTTGGACCCCAGATTGAAAGTGGAATCGAAGATATTATAAATCTCCATCAATTTGACGAAGATAAAAAGCTCCAAATAGCTGTTGGGCGATTCAATCCCCAGCAGCGATTTTATTTTGGCAACTCGATACCGAACGGTGTTTGGATGCTGAAACAGCAGTTTGGAGGCGCGAACCAGATCTCCATCCGCCTCGATGTAGGTGGTCAGGGTCACGATAAAATCCGTGTCGTGGTCCCGGTCGTATTCGGTGATGACTTGATGCATGCGGTGAAAATAGCCACGGCTGCTTTGGGTCCAACTGTTGGCGACCAACAGGCTTTCCGCCTGGGAAAAAGAAAAAATTTCCGTTGCGGGCTCCTGGTCATCCCGATGCCCGGGTTTGATGATGGATGTGGCACAAGCCAAAAAACCTTCCAAAATGGAGTCCGCCAGTTTGTAGAGGCCTTTTCGTCGGATGCTTTGACCGACATGGCAGTCCGAAGAATCGATTCCCGAGGAGTTGAGATATTCCAAAACCCGTTGGGTGGTGAACATCGTTCCGTCAGGATAGGAAAGAATCATGACTACCCCGGTTTCGAAAGGGATAAGGATGGATTGTTCCTCATTGCCCATTCGGGGAGCTTGTTTGACCGGCACAATCGATCCATTCTTTTTTGGGAAGGCCACCAAGCAGACAAAGTGGTCGTGGAGATAGGGATGGAGGATTTCCTGAATGGATGTTCGGGCGGAAGGCGGAAGGAAACCGTTGTGATACCAGCCCAGAAGGGTTTCCCATATAGGTTGGTACAAATTGTTTTGTAAATCCCCTTGGTCCGAAGCCAGCAGATTTCGAACTTCGTAGACAATGTCATCCACAAATGTTTCGCTGAAAAAGAAAATGGGAACCCCAAGGATATCGGATTTTTGGATGGTGTCCTCCGACAGATTCCGGAAAAAGACCTCTTTGATGCAGATGGCTGCAACGCCGTGCAAAATCAACGTCTTGATGCAGTCGTTGGCGTAATCGAAGTCATCTTTGGCGATGGCCAAAGTGGTGATGACGAACTCCCCCTTGCGAAAGGTTTTAGCGATGTCCGCTTTGGATTCCCAGTCGAAGATGCCCGTGCCGGACACGGGATTTTGGATGCCCTTTTCACCGGATATGATCTGGAAGTTTTTGAAGGTGGGGGAAGTGACGATGTCAAATACAGTAACCATGTGATCTCCGTTTCCCGGCCAGCGGCAGCTTTCATCCCTTGAAGCGCCAAGAGCATGTGATAAGCTTAGAAACAGTATATTATTTTTGAAGCCAAATGGCAATTGTCTCCGTTTTCCCTCTTGTACAAACTTACAAACAAAGCCCCGGGGTTTTGTCGCCGCGCTAATTGTCTTGTCCGGCAATTGTGATACACTTTTTCATATAGCATGATATGGCATGCGAAGTGGGCCGATTGGACCAAAGGAGAAGAGGAATGAAGGATTTTAAATTTGACGTGGATTATGTGCGGGAGCAATTCCCGGCACTTTGCAAAACGGTGAACGGAAAGCCGGCGGTGTTCGCCGACGGCCCGGGCGGCAGCCAGGTTCCGGTACGGGTAGTGGACAAAATAAACGATTATCTGTATTACCACAACGCCAATTCCCACGGTGTGTTCAAAACCTCTGTGGAAAGCGACGATCTGTATTGGCATGCCAGGGAAGTCTATGCGGACTTTTTCAACTGCAGTCCCGAGGAAGTGGCATTTGGCGCCAACACATCCACCAACAACTTCAAACTGGCCATGGGCCTTTTGAGAAATATGAGACCCGGAGACGAAGTGCTGATCACCGACATCGACCATGAGGGCAACCGATCTCCCTGGAGAACCCTCAAGGACTTCGGCATCGTCATCGAAAGCGTGGCGGTGAATCCCGAAACCGCAACTCTGGACATGGAAGACTTCAAGGACAAACTTTCCCCCAGAACCAAAGTTGTCGCGATCAACTGGGCTGCCAACGCCTGCGGAACCATCACCGATGTGAAGGAATGCATCCGTCTGGCCCATGAAATCGGCGCCCTGACTGTGGTGGACGCGGTTCACTATGCGCCCCATCGGTTCATCGATGTGAAAGAAATCAACACGGATTTTCTACACTGTTCATCCTATAAATTCTTCGGCCCCCATCTGGGTGTCATGTACATCAAAAAAAGCGTTGGCGAAAAGATCAAGACCCTGCGGGTCATGGCGGATGACAACACAGAAATGCCGTGGAAATTCGAGACAGGAACCCCGGCCATGGAACTGGCAAGCGGAGCCGCCGAGGCGGTTGAATTCATCGCCGACCTGGGGAGACGGCATGCCCGATATTTTGAAGAGGAACTGACAGGCCTGACGGGGAGACGGCGTGATGTGGTGGCCGGCATGATGGCCATCGACGCCTACGAAGAGCCCATGGCCAAGAGACTGAGAACCGAATTGGCGGCCATCCCGGGACTGAAAATCTTCGGACCGCCGGAAGGAGCCCCCAGAACATCAACGGTATCCTTCCTCATCGACGGCATCAACGCCAATGATGTCGCAAAAAGTCTGGCGGAAGAAGGCGTCTTCGTTTGGGACGGCGACTACTACGCCATCGAGATCATTATGAACGTCTGGAAACTGGAAAGCGTCGGCGGGTTGGTCCGTATCGGTCTTGCACCCTACAATACCGATGAAGAAATCGACCGGATCGTCGCCGCCGTCAAAAACGCCGCCGCCAACGGCTCGAAATGATTTCGCACCACCAACACCAATAATTCTTTCTATACATCAATCCACACACCATCCAATCAAAATCAAAACCGGCCCTTTGAGGGGTCGGTTTTGATTTATACTGCATCACAGTAAAAGAGGAATATGAATGGTCTGTCAGACCAGAGGTTTGACGAATTTTCCCCGCTGGTAGCCTTTTTCATCGGAGACCGATGCCAGACGAAATCCTGCGGACAAATAGTAATTGACCAAAGGCGTCATGCTCATGGCGGTTTGAAGGGTCACAAAGGAAGCGCCTTTTTCTCGAAACCAATCCTCAGCGGTGAGAAGCAACTGCTTTCCCGCACCGGATTGCTGCCAGTGGGGCAACACCGCAAACCGGCTGACATACCCGGTATTCTCATCCAACATACGCAGACGGATGGTGCCCACACACTTCAAGTGATTGTATAGAGCCACAAAAACCGTGTTGCTTTCCATGGAAAGAATGATGTCCTCCGCGGACTCCCGTGTGGCCTTGGCCGGCTCCTCCACCTCCACCAACAGATGGTAGTCGGAAAAAGCGGTCTTGAGGATGTGTTCGATGTTTGCGGCATCCTTTTTTTTGGCTGCTCGAATGGAAATGCTCATTATTTGGTCACCATGGTCCCGATGCCGGTATCGGTGAAAACTTCCAGCAGAAGAGAATGGGCGATGTTGCCGTTGATGATGTGGGCACGGTCCACGCCGCTTTCCACCGCGCGGATGCAGGCCTGCAGTTTTGGCAGCATGCCGCCGGCCACAACGCCCTTGTCGATCAGTTCGTACCCTTGGGATGCGGAAAAACGGTTGAGCAGGGTCTTCGGTTCTTTGGGGTTGGTCTGGATGCCGTCCACGTCAGTCATGAAGACAATTTTCTCGGCCTTCAACGCCGCCGCCACTTCGCCGGCCGCAGTATCCGCGTTGATATTGTATTTTTCTCCATCCGGCCCGATGCCGATGGGAGCGATCACCGGAATGTAGTCCAACTTCATCATGGATTCCAGGAGCTTCACGTTGATTTTTGTGATTTTGCCCACGTGCCCCAAATCGACGCCGTCGAGAGGCGCGATTTTTTCGGCTTCAATGAGCTTGGCGGAAAGGCCGCTGAGCCCAATGGCCATGGCGCCCACTTTGTTGAGCATGGCCACCAGATTGGTGTTGACTTGTCCGATCAGAACCATGGCCGCCACATCGATGGTGTCGTCGTCGGTGATGCGAAGCCCTTTGTAAAACCTGGAGGCCACATTGAGCTTCCCCAGCATTTCGTTGACCGCCGCGCCTCCTCCGTGGACGATGATGGGGTGCATCCCCACATATTTCAGCAAAGTGATGTCCAACAAGATGGATTCAACCGTGTCGTCGTCTCCCATGGCGGAGCCGCCATACTTGACCACGATGGTTTTGTTTTTGAAAAGTTGTATGTATGGAAGGGCTTCCATTAAAAGCTCAGCCCTTTCGACCAGTTTCTTCATTTTTTCCTCCGATTTTGCCGATGCGCCGCAGACTGCCGCCGCGGCCAAGTGAATTGCCGAATGAATTCTCTATAGGTACCACGCCGGCAGACGCAATCCGGTGGTCTGGTCCAGTCCATAAAGAATGTTCATGTTCTGGATGGCCTGGCCTGCGGCGCCTTTGATTAAATTGTCTATTACCGATGTTATGATCAGCCGGTTGACACGTCGGTCAACCACGAACCCCAGATGAAATCCGTTGGAACCCACCACATGGCGGAGCTCCGGCAGTTCACCCGGGGGATTGATATGGATGAAAGGCCTGCCGCCGTAGCGACGATGATAAACAGCCATGATTTCTTCCTCTGCGTCGGGACCGAATCCTTTGGCGGCATCCGGAGGCTCCGCATAAATCGTGGTCAGAATGCCTCGGTTCACCGGTAGAAGGTGTGGTGTGAAGGAAACCCGAATCCCATCGCAGGGAGCAGTTCCCGTTCCTGCCTCATCCACGGCGACAGTGTGTCCGGTGGCGGCATGAAGCCCCAACTGCTCCTCGATCTCCGTGGTATGCCGATGCGTGCCAACGCTATAAGCTTTGAAATTTCCGTGAACGGCGGCAAACTGATTGGCTGCGCTGGGGTGGTTGCCCGCTCCGCTGATGCCGGACTTGGCGTCGATGATGACCCGTCCGGGGTGGATCAATCCTTCCTCAACCAGGGGGATCAGGGACAAAAGGGAGCATGTCGTATAGCAACCGGGATTGGCCACCAGAGCGGCTTTGGCGATTTGCTCTTCATGGATTTCACAAAGCCCGTAGACTGAATGGCTCAATAGTTCAGGACAGCAGTGGGAAACCTGGTAGGTTTCTTCATACAGCGCCTGACTTTTATATCTGAAGTCGGCGGAAAGATCGATGACCTTCAACCCTTTGGAGAGCAGGCCCGCGGCCAGCGCGGCACTCTTTCCGTGGGGCAAAGCGAGAAAAACCACGTCACAGTTGTCCGCCAGCCTTGCCTCGTCGTAAGAGGTGAGCATCAATGGGGAAAACCCTTTGAAGGAGGGAAAAATGCCGTCCAGACGTTGCCCTTCGTGGCTGGACGAAACCATCTCCACGACCTGGGCGCCCGGATGCTGCATCAATATTCGAAATAATTCTTCCGCCACAAACCCTGTGGCGCCGACAATACCTACGCGTATCATAAGTTGTCATACTTCCTTTGCTAATGGGGTGATGTTTGTTGACAATATGAATAATATTCAATATTTCGTATGATTATACAAAATGTCCTTTGAGTTGTCAACGTAAAACTACGGATTTCAAGGAAAATAGATCAAATTTCCTCTATGACCGCCCGCCAAAGAACCATTTTCCCGTTGTCAGACAAATGATTGACATCTGTTTTCGCCTGTGGTAATATGAGCCAGTGGAATTAGTTAGACAAACTAACTAAAACGCGGCGAAAGCTTTTGAATTGTAAAGAACATTGGAGGTGCCCAACTGGGCAGAGAGAAAAATGAATGATTTTGAATCCAACCTAAACGAACTTTTAGTTGATACGTTCAACAGTATACTGAAGTTTGAAGAGAGCTACGTGAAACGGTTTTCCGATAAAGCCCTCACCGTCAGTGAAGCCCATTTGCTGGAGGCGATCGGCAAAGAAGGCGGAAAAGCATCAGTTGGCGCAATTGCCGGCATTCTGGGCGTGACCATGCCCACAGCGACAGTAGCCATCAAGAAGTTGGAAAGCAAGGGCTTTGTTTCCAAGGACGCCTGTGCGGAAGACGGCCGAAAGGCCATCATAGGCCTGACCGAACAAGGAACAAAAGCCAATCGCACCCATGAGCTTTTTCACGAAATCATGGTTCGAAACGTCAGCAAGGAATTTTTGCCCAGCGAGCAGGAAGAATTGCTGAAGGCGGTAAAAAAGCTGAGTGAATTTTTCAGAAAAAAAACGAAGCAGGAGTGAAGCGGCATCAGTTGGCGACAGACCTTCTGAGGATAAGGCAGGAAAAATGAGTATTAAAATTTTGGCCACCGGAAGAGGCCTTCCAAAAAAAATATTGACCAATGACGAGCTGTCAATAATGGTGGACACCAGCGATGAGTGGATCAAATCCCGCACCGGGATTTCAAGCAGACATATTTGCACCGATGAAACGCTGACAGATCTGGGGGTGACGGCCGCCAAAAGCGCCATGGCCAAAGCAGGCATGAAGGCTGAAGACATCGATCTGATTCTCTGCTCCACCATCTCCGGCGACTATACCACGCCATCACTGGCCTGTGCAGTTGGATTTTATCTGGGCCTCAAATGCCCCGCAATGGATATCAATGCGGCATGCGCCGGATTCACCTACGCGTTGGATGTGGCGGACGCCTATGTCACGACGGGACGGGCCAAAAACGTGCTGATCGTGTCGGGGGAAATGATGACCAAGCACATGGACTGGAAGGACAGAAACACCTGTGTGCTGTTTGGGGATGGCGCGGGAGCCTGCATCGTCACCAAAGGCAATGCGCTGAGATACATCAAAATTTTGGCGGAACCCAATCTTTCCCATCTGTACCTGGAAGGCAAAACTGGAAACAGCCCCTTCTACCACAAGCAGGTGCGGGAAAGCTACCTCTATATGGACGGCCAGGAGGTCTTCAAGTTTGCGGTCACCATGATTGAACGGGAAGTGAAAAACGCTGTGGCGGCCCTTGGAATCACCAAGGATGACATCGACTACTACCTGCTCCATCAGGCCAACAAAAGAATTCTCACCACCGCCCAGGATCGGCTGAAGGAACCGGAATCCAAATTCCCGTCCAACATCCATCACACCGGCAACATGTCTTCGGCCACCATCCCGGTGCTGCTGGACGAACTGTTGGAAGCCGGTAAAATCAAAAAAGGGGACACCCTGTTCATGTCCGCCTTTGGCGCAGGCATGACGGCGGGAAGCTGTGTTATGGTGTGGGAGTAATCCCATTTCATATAAATTGAATCAATGAAAAACATTGATCAACAAGACAAATCATCAAACAAATCAATCGAATTAAAAATGAAACAACGGAGGTAACACAATGTTATTGGAAAGAATTATAGCCACACTCAAAGAGTATACAGGAAAAAACGACATGAACATCACCACAGACACTTCTTTTGAAGATTTGGAGATGGATTCCCTGGACATCGTTGAACTGGCAATGAAGATCGAAGACGAATTCAATGTCAACATCGAAATGAGCGAAAACATCAAGACCGTCGGCGATCTCGTAAAGATCATTGAGCAGGCGTCCTAATGATTAAAACACCGCTTTGTCAGCTGCTGGGAATTGAATATCCCATCCTGCAAGGGGGAATGGCCTGGGTAGCCGACGCACAGTTGGCTGCCTCGGTTTCCAATGCGGGGGGACTTGGCATCATCGCCGCAGGCAATGCACCGGCAGACTTTGTAAGAACTGAAATCAGAAAAGCCAAGACGCTGACCGACAAACCATTTGGTGTCAACGTCATGCTTTTAAGTCCATTTGTGGAGGAAGTGGCCGCCATCGTGGCCGAGGAAAAGGTTGCGGTGGTCACCACCGGCGCGGGCAATCCCGGCAAATATATGAAAACATGGATCGCGGCGGGCATCAAAGTCATTCCGGTGGTTCCATCCACTGCGTTCGCCAAATTGTTTGAACGTAGCGGAGCTGCGGCCGTCATTGCGGAAGGCGGCGAAAGCGGCGGCCATATTGGCGACGTCACCACCATGACACTGGTGCCACAGGTGGCCGATGCGGTGGGAATTCCGGTCATTGCCGCAGGCGGCATCGGCGACGGCCGTGGAATCGCAGCGTCACTGATGTTGGGCGCCGTCGGCGTTCAGGTCGGCACGAGATTTTTGGTTTCCACAGACTGCAACATTCATCAGAACTACAAAGACATGGTTTTGGGAGCCAAGGACATCAGCACCATTGCCACGGGAAAACGATTGGGTCACCCGGTGCGGGCGCTTAAAAACCAATTTTCCAAGGAGTTCTTTTCCAAAGAATACGATGCTTCCGTCACCAACGAGGAATTGGAAAAATTCGGAGAAGGTGCGCTGCGGGTAGCCGTGGTGGAAGGTGACGAGAAGCGGGGTTGCTTCATGGCCGGTCAAATCGCCGGACTTGTGAACAAGGAACAGACTTCCGAAGAAATCATCAGGGAGATGTTCGCCCAGGCGGAGCAATTATTGAAAGACGCCACCAAGTGGGTCGAGTAGGATTGGAGCGTTTGAATGGGTAAAATAGCATTTGTATTCGCCGGCCAGGGTGCGCAAAAACCCGGCATGGGCAAGGAACTATATGATGGATTTCCGGCCGCCAAAGCGGTTTTCGATGCCGTGGAAGCAAAACGACCGGGTACCCTTTCCCTTTGTTTTGAAGGACCGCAGGAGGAACTGAACCTGACCAACAACACCCAACCCTGTCTTTTCGCAGTGGACCTGGCTTGTGCCAGAGCACTGGAAAGCATGGGTGTTTCGGCGGACGGCGCGGCAGGATTTTCCCTGGGAGAAATCCCGGCGTTGGCATATTCCGGTCTCCTGAAGGACGCGGAAGCCCTGGACCTGGTCATTACCAGAGCCGAAGCCATGCACAAGGCCGGCACGGAGAACAGAGGAGAAATGTATGCGGTGCTCAAGCTGCTGGACACTGAAGTGGAGGAAGTCTGCCGGACCATGAAAGACGCATGGCCGGTGAACTACAACTTCGACCGACAGACGGTGGTGGCCTGCAGAGCCGAAGTGGGGGAGGAACTGGTCCAAAAGATCACCGCCAAGGGCGGAGATATCAGAAAGCTTCCGGTCAGCGGTGCGTTCCACAGTCCGCTTATGGCATCGGCGGCGGCGGCCCTCAAGAAAAAAGTCGCAGATCTTCACTTTGGCCCCATGAATATTCCCCTTTACGCCAACGCGACAGCGGAAATTTATTGGGAGCCCAAGGAACTGATTGTGGAGCAGCTCACCAACCCGGTTCGTTGGAAGCAGACCATCGAAAACATGATTTTTCATGGATTCGACACCTTTATTGAAGTTGGTGCCGGCAGAACGCTGTCCGGTCTGATCAGAAAAATCAATCCGGAAGTCAAAACGCTGAATGTCAGCGATCTGGCCTCCCTTCAGAACACCATAGCGGAGGTCGCAGGTGACGGGAAATAAAACATTCAACCATATAACCAACGAAAGACCATTGAGCGGACGGACGGCTGTCATCACCGGCGGCGCCCGGGGCATCGGCAAAGCCATTTCCATGGAAATGGCCAGGCAGGGAGCCAATATCGCACTGATTTACAGTGGAAGCGTGGAAGCTGCTCTGGCAACTTGCGAAGAAATCAGATCCGTTGGAGTGGAAGCGTTCGCCTATAAATGCGACGTCTCAAACGACAATCAGGTCAAAGAAACATGCCAGTCCATTTTGGATACGTTCGGCGGTGTGGACATTCTGGTCAACAATGCGGGAATCACCAAGGATAATCTGATTCTACGCATGTCTTCCCTTGAATTCGATCAAGTGGTGGACGTGAACCTAAAAGGGGCTTTTCATATGATTCAAGCCCTCTCCAAACCCATTATGAAATCCAAAGCGGGAAGAATCATCAACATCACATCGGTCGCCGGCATCACGGGAAATCCGGGCCAGGCCAACTACGCCGCCGCCAAAGCGGGGATGATTGGATTGACCAAAACCGTCGCAAAAGAACTGGCATCGCGTAAAGTGACATGCAACGCCATCGCCCCCGGTTTTATCAAGACCGACATGACCGAAAATTTACCACAGTCCGTCAAGGATTACGCCAATACAGCGGTTCCCCTAAAACGGATGGGAACGCCGGAGGAAGTGGCCAATCTGGCTGTTTTCCTGGCATCGGACCAGGCATCATTCATCACAGGAGAAGTGATCAGGATTGATGGCGGAATGTGTATGTAGGAGGAACAAAGATGAATAGAGTTGTCATTACAGGAATGGGATGCATCACCCCGGTGGGAAATGATGTGGATTCCTTTTGGAATAATATTGTGGCGGGGCGACATGGCTTCGCTGAAATCACCAAATTCGACGCTTCAGAAATGAAGGTCAAGCTTGCTGCGGAGGTCAAGGATTTCCAGCCTGAACATTACATTGAAAAGAATGAAATCAAGCGGATGGACCTGTTCAGCCAATATGCCATCGCCGCTGCCGCCCAGGCGGTGGAAGAAAGCGGCATTCTTGGAAACGTTGAGCCGGATCGATTGGGCGTATATGTCAGCTCCGGCATCGGCGGAATGAAAACCTTCGAGACTGAGGCCGAAAAAAAGGTGTTGAAAGGTCCAACCCGGATTTCTCCCTTGTTCATCCCTATGATGATCGCCAACATGGCGGCGGCTTTGGTCGCCATCAAGTACAACGCCCAGGGTCCGTGCCTTCCGGTTGTCACCGCTTGCGCCACAGGGACCCATTCGATTGGTGAAGCGTTCCGAGCCATCAAACACGGCTATGCTGACGCCATCATCGCCGGCGGCACCGAGGCGTCCATCACCCCCCTTGCCATGGGCGGATTCACCAACATGATGGCCCTTTCCACCCGGAACGATCCAGACAACTGCTCCACGCCCTTCGACAAGAGACGGGATGGCTTTGTCATGGGAGAAGGTGCTGGCGTGGTTGTCCTAGAAGACTACGACCACGCGGTCAAACGAGGCGCCACCATTCTAGCCGAGATCGTGGGATACGGCAACACCTGCGACGCCTACCACATCACCGCTCCCCATCCTGAGGCGGTTGGATCCACCCGCATGATTCAGTTGGCTCTCCAAGAAGCCGGCGTGGTTCCCAGCGAGACCCTTTACATCAATCCACATGGTACATCCACACCCATGAACGACAAAGTCGAAACCAAGGCCATCAAACAGGCTTTGGGCGATATGGCATACAAGATTCCAATCAGTTCCACCAAGTCCATGACGGGACACATGCTGGGCGCGGCCGGCGGTGTGGAGGCCATCGTCGCCATCAAGGCGCTGCAAAACAACATCGCCCCACCCACCATTGGATATAAGGAACCGGATGAAGATTGTGATTTGGACTATGTGCCCAACAAGGCCAGATCCTGCAAAATCGACACATCCATGAGCCTTTCCCTGGGCTTTGGCGGCCACAACGCCGGCATTGTCTTCAAGAAAGCATAGGAAAACCCAATGAATAAAGAAGAAATCAAAAAATTGCTGCCACATCGGGACGCCATGCTCCTCATTGACGAGGTGGAACTTGTCATGGTTGAAAAAGAAAATGAGCCGCCCTATGAAGAGGCGGTGGCGACTTATACCGTTCGCGGTGACGAATGGTTTTTGCAGGGGCATTTCCCCGGAAATCCTGTGGTGCCCGGTGTTGTTCTTTGTGAAATGATGGGTCAGTCCGCCTGCATCCTGGTCAAACAGGAAGGCAATTTCACACCATACTTCACCGGAATGGACCAGGTGCGTTTCAAGAATAAAGTTCTGCCTGGGGATGTGGTCACCTTTCGCAGCAAAGTGGCCCGTGCCAAAGGTCCCTTTTACTTCATCAACAGCGCCGGTTATGTCAACGGCAAATTGTGCGTCAGCGGCGAGCTGTCTTTTGCGGTGGTGAAAGACTGATGCGAGTTCAGACGGATAGTCGGCGGTTTTAATCGAATTCCCCCAATCCCTGCCTGCAAACCCCCACATTTCTTTCAAATTCCATTGAAAGGAAGGGGGTTTTTATGTTACTCTTTTCCATAGGCGCAAATCAAGGCGCCGTCAAGCACCGAAGTGAGGGAAAGATGCTGTATCAAGCGTTGATGTTCTTTTTTATATATGGTTTTTTTGGATGGTGTCTGGAGGTCGGATATCATGCTGTCAAGTTGGGAACCTGGGAAAACAGAGGGTTTCTCAACGGAGCGATCTGCCCGATTTATGGGGTTGGGGTGGTTGCGATCCACGAGATCCTTCAACCCATTTCTGACTTTTGGGTGTTGATATTTGTGGGTGGCGTCGTGCTCTGCTCCCTTGTGGAGTTGATCACAGGATTCGCCCTTGAGAAAATATTTCATCAACGATGGTGGGATTATTCCACAGAGCCTTTGAATCTCAAAGGCTACATCTGCCTGAAATTTTCCGTTTATTGGGGCATTGCGGTGTTGCTTGTCGTCAAGTTGATTCATCCAAGTGTGGAAAGTTTTGTCCAGTGGATTCCGCTGAATGTGGGCATCGCCTTTTTAGTTGTGGCGGGGATCACATTGACCATCGACGCGGTGGATACCTTCCGCAGTGTGATTGGCATCAATCGGGAATTGGAGTCCGTTCATGAGGCCGCGACGGTCATTCGGAAAATGTCAGACGGGCTTTCCGAAAAAATATATGACGGCTCCATGCGGGCGGTGGAAGAGCGGAACGAGTTGAACCAGATGCTGCAGGACGGTCGGGAGCAGATGGGGCAGAAGCTCCAGCAAAGCAAGGAAGAACTGGATTTGCAGACTGCGCTGGGAAAGGCGGAGTTTGAATCCAGAGCGGAGGACCTGAAGGCGTTGGCCGAGGAAATGTACAGCCATCTGAAGCGTGGGCAACGACGAATGCTAAAGGCCTTTCCCAATATGAAGTCCACGCTGTACAGAGAACCCAGGTCCGATGCCCTGAATGAAGCGTTGAACGTCGTTTTGGACGGAGCCAAAGAACTGGCAAAAAGGTTGAACCGTAAAAGTTGAGGTTTTAACCATCCGAAGACCGGGTAAAGAAAAACCGGTCGTCGGGTTTGGATAAACGATAAAGAGTTGAATAAGGCGCAAAAAAAGCGAGGATACATAGGAGGAAAATCATGAAATCATTGGAACTGAAGAAAAATTTTTATTGGATTGGGGTTCAGGACCCGGGACTCAAGGTTTTTGATATTATCATGACCACTGAATTCGGCAGCAGCTACAATTCCTATCTGCTGAAGGGGTCGGAAAAAACGGCGATTTTCGAGACCGCCAAAGTTCAGTTCATGGATGAATATCTTGACAAACTTTCCCGGCTCGTGGACATTGAAGACATTGACTATATTGTTGTCAACCACACAGAACCCGACCATGCGGGGTCTGCGTTCAAGCTGATTGAAATGAATCCGGACATCACCCTTGTGGGATCCCAGATGGCCATCGCCTTTATGAAGGAAATCACCAACCGCGAGTTCAAATCCATTGTGGTCAAAGAGGGAGACACACTTTCTCTTGGAGACAAAACACTGCAGTTCATCAGTGCCGTGAATCTCCATTGGCCCGATGCGATGTACACGTACGTGGAAGAAGACAAAACCCTTATCACATGCGACTCTTTCGGCGTCCACTACAGTTTTGACGATATCTTGTTGTCCAAACTTCATCAGTCAGGAGAAAAACCATACCAGGACTATCTGGGCGCGTTGAAATATTATTATGATTGCATCATGAGCCCCTTTGCGCCATTTGTGCTAAAGGCGGTTGAACGGGTAAAGAGTCTGGACATCGACATGATTTGCACGGGACACGGCCCGGTTCTGGACGAGAAATTGTGGGATGTGGTGGCGCTCTATGAAAAATGGGCGACGCCCCAGGCGGGCCATCCCGTTAAAACAGTGGTCATGCCTTATGTTTCCGCATATGGCTATACCGCCGCGTTGGCCGAGAAAATCGCCGAAGGGATACGTGGTGCCGGAGACTATCAAGTCAAGATGTTCAATATGGTTGGCGCCGACGAAGCCAAAAAAAATGAAGTGCTTGGGGAAATGCTCAATGCCGATGGGCTGCTGTTCGGCACACCGACCATGGTCGGGGATGCGTTGCCGCCTATTTGGGATCTTGTTTTGTCAGTGCACCCCATTCAGGTCGCCGGCAAGCCGGCCTCGGCATTCGGCTCTTATGGTTGGAGTGGAGAAGGAGTACCGAATATTTTGGCCAGATTGGGTCAACTGCGTCTCAAAGTGTTTGAGGAAGGCTACAAAGTACGGTTCAACCCCAGCGCTGTTCAACTGGATGGCGCAGTCGCCTTCGGCAAACGATTCGCAGAAGAAGCATTGAAGTAACTTTTCACATAAACAAAAAAACAGCAAATTAGTTATGATACGATGGGTTCCATGAGCAAACTAAACAAGGAATCCGTCGTATTTTTTTAGTACTGTGAACATCCTGTGAAACTTCATTTGGGTCAATTGACACAGGATGCCGCATGGTTTAGTATGACCAAGTAGTCACTTTCTCCCTGCCCTTTGGCCACGTCGCCAAAGCGGACAAAACAGTGCTCCACATCATAGAAAAGTCTTGCAACATTGCAATTTGGGCTATTTAAACCATAACGGAAGGAATCCGCGACATGTTTGTACAAAAAATGAAAACCATTTTTGAGATCATGGCAGACAACGCAGCAAAGCTGGCGAATCGAACCAAACCCCAGATCACAAAAATGAACAAACAACTTCTGGCGGCAGGTTCCATTTTCATCAGGACAATGCGCAAAGAGAGCAAGGAAGTTAAAGATTGCATGATTTGTTTCATGAATCATTTGCATCACTCCATCGAAGGACACAGGCTAAGACAGAGAACACTCTCTGTGATGGCGCCTTTTATGGCCGTGATGCTTTTTATGTGTTACCTCTTTGTGACAGCTCCATACGGGCTGACCGCTGATGGGCAGAAGGTGGATGAACCTTACGTTGTTTCCGCCGGCGACATTCAGTTGGCGGTTGTGGCCAACAAGGCTGAAGCCGAAGCGGTGCTGGACCAGTACAAATCGTCTCTGATACCACAGGGTGCAGAAATCACATCCTTCGAAAGTCAACCGTTCCTTTCTATAACTAAAAAAGATCTGCAGCGTGGCAACGGACCGGTGACGATTTTGACCGAAGGACAAGCCTTCAGCGCGTTGAGTGCGGCAGGCGATGCCCAGACTCCCATGTTCACAACCAAAATCACGGCCAAACAGACCTCGGCGAAGGTCATCCCATACAAAACAAAAATCAAAAAGACCGACAAATATGAAGTCGGATATAAGAAAGTCAAAACCAAGGGCGTTGATGGAAAAAAATCCATGATTTTCGGGTTGACGATAGTTGACGGCAATGTTGTCTCAAAAGACGTTCTGCAGGCGACCACCATCACCAAGCCAATCACAAAAGTTGTCGTCAAAGGCACCAAACCCGCCCCGGTGGTATCCCGCTCATATTCCTATGCAACAACGATTTCCACCTTCGGCAAAGCTTACGACGGCACGACAGGAAGCGCGGTGGTGCAGTATGCAATGAAATTCTTGGGGAATCCATATGTATATGGAGGCACCAGCCTAACCAACGGAACGGACTGCTCCGGGTTCACAATGAGCGTTTATGCGCACTTCGGTGTGTACCTGCCTCATAGCTCGACTGCACAGAGATCCTATGGAACTGCGATTTCGTACAGTGAGGCACGACCTGGCGACCTGCTGTTTTATAACGGACATGTGGCAATTTATATCGGCGGCGGCAGAATCATCCATGCCAGCACACCGAGCGAAGGCATCAAAATAGGATCGGCCACCTACCGTCAGATTCTATGCGTTCGTAGAATACTATAGCGTCATCACGAAGCAATCAAAAAGCCGTATCGGCATCCAACCGGTACGGCTTTTGTGTTTCAATGGATTGTGGCGTCATAGAATGGCGTAACGGTCTTTGCCGCTGCGTTTAGCCATGTAAAGGGCTTGATCTGCAGTATGGAACATTTCACCGAAGGAAGTGGCCTCTTTGGATGTCATGGTGACGCCAAAGCTTACGGATACGGGAATCTCAAGGTTCAGCGTTGAAGAAAGATTATGTATCGCATTGGCGAAATCGCTTATTTTTTTGATGACCGTTTCATCTCCCGGTGTATCCGCGATGAAGACAATAAATTCATCTCCACCAAAACGACCCACCACATCGCCTTTTCTCGTAAAATGCTGTAGAATCTCCGAGATGTTAATCAGCAGTTCATCACCTTTCAAATGGCCGAAGGTGTCGTTGATTGTTTTGAAATCATCAATATCCATCACCATCATGGCACAACGTGAATCCGGGCCGCATTTCTTCAGATAGAATGCGATGGCCTCTTCCGTCGCCGCCCGGTTCAATAAACCGGTGAGGGAATCCCGCTCCGCTTTGGCTTGAAGGTACTTATTCTCTTTTTCGAGGACCTTCTGTTTGATGCGGGAATCGATGTTCATGACACAATAAAGATAGTAGTCATCCTCAACCGGCAGCAATGTTATGGACGAATAAAAATACTCCCCGTCGCTGTCGACCTTGGAACGGCACTCGCAATAGGCATAACCCTCCTGTGCCACTGTGTCACGGATGTTTTCAAAGTCTGTGAACCGAAGAAAAAGTTCCCGATCTTCAGGGTGTATGTAATTTTCACTGAGATGTGAGAAATAGACCTGACAATTGGTCACGGTATGGAGTTTCTCTTTGCCTGGAACCTTGGACGAAACCGGCATGATGGTGTTGCTGGCCAGACTGACCTCACAAATACGGTCGAAAACAGCCATCAGACTTTTGCTGTATTTGTTGAGTTCCTTGACCCGATCTTCCAACTTTTCTTCAGTGATATCGACAATGACTTCCTGAAAATAGGTTTCGCCGCTGGGCAAATAAATCAGATCAAGAGTGCATCTGGTGAAACGGATGGAGCCGTCTTTGCAAAGGGCCTTGACTTCATAGGTGACAGCCCTGTCGCTGTTGAGGCGTTTTTGTAGGGCACCTTGAACGATACTCCGTTCACTTGGAAGCACGTCCACAAAAAAATCGTTGTCCGTATAGGCATCGTATTCGGAATAATCTCTCCCGCCTTCGTATCCATAAATCTTCAGATAACCGGAATTGAGGAATAAAATCTCCGGATTCTCGCTGACGGTATAGATACCGATGCCGCATGGCAGCGCATTGTAAACACTTTGCAGAAACTCTTTGCTTTCGACAAGACTCACGTCCCGAACATTTTTGGCATCCCCCGCCATGGTATCACCTCTCTATTGAAGCAACATGTTGATGGCCCTGCTTAATATGCTTTTAATAAATTATACCACAAAGAATTTGGAATGGAAGAAATATTCAAAAAGCAGTGGAATGAAGAAGCGCAGAAAAGTCGCAACCTTGGTCTTGACCTCCGCATGAAAAAAATGTATAGTTATGTCAGCACTCTTTGACGATGAGTGCCAGAGCTAAAACACAGACAAATGTCGCATATGGCGACCCAATACATTTTCTATAATATGGAGGTTTGAAAATGGCAAAAAAACAATTCAAGGCAGAATCCAAAAGACTACTGGATTTGATGATCAACTCCATTTACACCCATAAGGAGATTTTCCTTCGGGAGTTGATTTCCAATGCCAGCGATGCAATGGACAAATTGTATTACCGCAGTCTGGAAACCGGCGCCACCGGCATCAACCGGGAAGGCCTTTCCATTCAAATCAAGGTGGACAAAGACCAGCGGCAATTGACGATTTCCGACAACGGCATCGGCATGACCAAAGAAGAGATGGAGGACAATCTGGGCATCATTGCCAGAAGCGGTTCGCTGCTGTTTAAAAATGAAGCCGAAGAACAAAACGCCACCGGGCCGGATGAAGCGGAGAAATCACCTAAAGCACAGGGAGACATCGACATCATCGGTCAGTTTGGTGTGGGGTTCTATTCAGCGTTCATGGTCAGCGACAAAGTTCAGGTCGTGTCAAAAGCGCTGGACGGCGAGGAGGCGTTTCTATGGGAATCCTCTGGTGCGGACGGATACACCATTAAAGAAGCGTCGAAGGCGGAAGCGGGGACGGATGTGATTCTGACCCTCAAAAAATCCACGGATGAAGAGGACTATGACCAGTATTTTGCTGAGTACCGGATCCGCGAGTTGGTGCAACGCTACTCCGATTATATCCGCTACCCGATCCAAATGATGGTGGAAAAACGAAGGCCGATTGAAAAACCGGAGGGACTTGACGAAAACGATGGGGAGAATCCGGCAAAGAACGAAATGCCTGAATTCGAGACCTTTATGGAGCTGACAACGCTGAACAGCATGATTCCTGTTTGGAAAAAACAGAAGAAGGAGCTTGCCGAAGGAGAGTACAACGAGTTTTACAAAAACAAATTCCATGATTTCACAGACCCGGCAAAGGTGATCCATACCAGCGTGGAGGGGGTATCCAGTTATACGGCCCTCTTGTTCATCCCGGGGAGGCCAGCCTATAATTACTACTCCAGGGAATTTGAAAAGGGATTGCAGCTGTATTCTTCAGGCGTGCTGATTATGGACAAATGTCCCGAATTGTTGCCCGACTATTTCAGTTTTGTGCGGGGCCTGGTGGATTCCCAAGACCTGTCCCTGAACATTTCACGGGAAATGCTCCAGCACGACAGACAACTTCGGAGCATTGCGGAGCGTCTTGAAAAGAAAATAAAATCGGAGCTCTTGTCCATGCTAAAAACCGACCGTGAAGGCTATGAGGCGTTTTTCAAAAACTTCGGGCTGCAGCTGAAATACGGACTTTACGACGGATTTGGCATTCATGCCGATTCATTGAAAGACTTGATTCTGTTTTATTCCTCCTCCGAAAAGAAACTGGTGACATTGGAGGAATACGTCTCGCGTATGAAAGAGGATCAAAAGTACATTTACTATGGCGTGGGTGGATCCATTGAAAAAGCGGACCAACTTCCCCAAACAGAAATCCTGAAGGACAAAGGGTTCGAAATCCTCTATCTCACCGACGATGTCGACGAGTTCGCATTGCAGGCGATTCGCGGATATGACGGCAAAGACTTCCGTTCAGTTTCCTCAGGCGAATTGGATCTTTTGGAATCCGACGAAGAGAAGGAAGAAACCAAAAAGATGGAGGAGGAAAGCAAGGCGCTGCTGGAATATATGAAGGAGCATTTAGGGGACAAGGTGGCGGAAGTCCGACTGTCCAGAAGACTGAAACAACATCCCGTCTGCCTTTCCGCCAAAGGAGGACTTTCCCTGGAAATGGAACAAGTTCTCCGTGCCATGCCAATGAAGGAGGATATCAAAGCGGAGCGGGTCTTGGAAATCAATGGAGAACATCACATCATGGAAGTGCTGTCGGACGCCTACGAAAACGACAGGCAAAAGTTGGATAAATACACAGATCTTCTTTACAATCAGGCGATGCTCATGGCGGGCTATGAGCTGGAAGATCCCATCGCTTTCGGAAATGCGGTTTGCGACTTGATGGTTTAATTGTAATATCTATTTATAAAGGGTATAATCAATGCCATAGTTATATTTTGCCGGAGCTTGGGACACAATCGCCAGCTCCGGCATAAGACGAAAAAATGGAGGGAATCGTTTGGAACGAGAGCATGAATTTTTTTCGGCAATATACAAGTACGCACCGATCGGTTTGGTGATTTTGGATGACAAAGCCGCGGTAATTGATGCCAATGACTATATGTTCCAACTCTTTCAGGTGGGCAAAGACCGATATCAGGGGAAGCAATTCGGCAATGTGTTCAATTGCTCCACTGTGGTGGATTCAGACAAGGTTTGCGGGGAGACGGAAGCCTGCAGCTTCTGCAAACTTCGTGCCGCGCTGGTCAGGGAACTGAAGGAGCAGGAGCCTCTTTCAGATCTGGAGTTGATGAACGCCCACAAAGTGGGGGGCGTGGACAAACCCGTTTGGCTTAAGCTTTCAGCAAGCACTGTCAATGTGGATGCCGATCGCTTTGCCGTGGTTTCCTTCACCGACATCACCCGTGAAAAGCAATATGAGGAGATGCTTCAGCATGAGCTGACACTGGATGGCGCCACCGGAACAATCAACAAAAAAAGCCTGGTTCAGATTCTTAAAGAATTGCCGGGCTTTTCCGATACCTACGAAACCATTTCGGTGGGCATCATCGATATGGATGACTTCAAACGGATCAACGATACCTATGGACACCTGACGGGCGATAGAGTCCTGGAGAACTTTTCCAGAATCGCCAGAGACTGCATGCGGCGCCAGGACATCATCGGACGTTTTGGCGGAGAGGAATTCATGTTCGTTTTTCCCGGCGTGGAACTGGAAGGTGCGGCGTCGATTATTCTTCGGATACATGCCGCATTGCGCAAACACTTTGAAGGTTCCATCGAAGGCATTGGCTTCAGTGCCGGATTTATTCAATTGGACAATGAAACATTGCACAGCACTTCTGAAGAGGAAGTCATTCAAACCGTCGACGATTTGCTGTACAGGGCCAAATCCGCGGGCAAGCGAACCATTGCGACGCCGGATTGGACGAAAAGCCTGTTGTCGGATGAAAGCGAGGAAGAGTAGATGAACGCCATCGAGACCACAAATCTAACAAAATACTATGGCAAAGCCAGAGGCATCATAGATGTCAATCTCAAAGTTGAGGAAGGGCAATTATATGGATTTATCGGGCCGAACGGCGCAGGCAAATCCACCACCATCCGAACACTCTTGTCTCTGATCAAAAAAACCGGAGGCAGCGCCAGTATTTTTGGCCTGGACTGTGAAACAGAAAAGGTTGAAATCCTCAAACAAGTGGGATACCTGCCCAGCGAGGTGTCGTATTATGACAATATGAAGGCCATCGACCTTCTCAATTACTCCGCCAGTTTTTATGGCAAAGACTGCAGCGAAAAGATCAAAACCTTATCCGACGCCCTTGAGGTGGACCTGTCCCGCAATATAGAAGACATGAGCTTGGGAAACCGCAAGAAGGTCGGAATCGTTCAGGGCCTTCTCCATTCCCCGCGGTTGATCATGTTGGACGAACCCACCAGTGGACTGGATCCCTTGATGCAAAAGACATTCTTTGAGCTGATCAGAAACGAGAACAAAAACGGCGCGACCGTGCTTTTTTCATCCCATATTCTATCCGAGGTCCAGCGGCTGTGCGACCGGGTTGCCATTATTAAAGAAGGCAGAATCATCAAGGAGCAGAGCATCAACGGCCTGCGGGAGGAAGCCTACAAAAAAGTGAGCATGACCCTTCGGGAAGGGACGACACCGGACTTGGGCGGCATTGAAGGCCTTTCAGATTTGAAGATCAGCGGCCAAGCGGTGGATTTCATTTTCCGTGGCGACTTGAATATGCTCATCGGTCGTGTGTCAAAGCACCAATTAATGAATTTGGAAATCTCCGAACCGGATTTGGAAGAAATTTTCATGCACTATTACCAATAGGTGGCGCCGATGAATATATTTGGATTTGAATTGAAACGCAGTCTGGCCTCCCTGTTGGGTTGGACGATTGCCATTCTACTGGGCATTTCCCTTTTTATGCAGGGGATGTTTCCCATTTATCAGGACAGCGCGAAGGATATTCTGGCGATGATAGAGTCCTTCCCCAAGGAATTTCTGGCCGCCTTTGGATTTTCCAAAGAAATGTTCGGCTATGCGGGCTTTTATGCCTTCAGCTTCACTTACCTGACATTGATGGGAGTCATGTTCGTCAGTTCGGTGACTTTGCAGATTTTTGCCAGAGAAAAGCGCGGGCATTGCCAGGAATTTATCTATGTGAAACCGGTGACCCGCAAACGGCTTTTTACAGAGAAACTGATGGCGGTCCTGACGACCCTGCTGATTTCTAACGGCTTGATCATCGGATGGGCGCTTGCGGTGGCCAAAATGGCCGGAGAAAGCAATATATTGGGCAAAATAGCCTTGGCGTCCTTCAGTCTCATTTTGACGGAACTGCTGTTTATGGCCCTTGCCATTTTGTATTCCATTCAAGCCAGGCGTGTCCGTTCCATTTCCGGAACAGCCATGGCTTTGGCGTTCGCAGGATATATCCTTTCGGCATTGTCCAACATCATCGACAAGGTGGAGATGCGTTATATCGCGCCATTCAAGTATTTTGATCCATATTCCGCTGCGGTGGACGGACATTTTGAAACCCCGTATGTGATTACCGCCGCCGTGCTGTTTGTTCTGTTGATGGGCGTTTCCTATTACAGGTTTACCACCAAAGACGTCAGGGAATAGGAGGCGGACAATGAATATCATCATCAAAGAAATTAAATTTGGATTGAAACCTTTCCTGTTCTGGCTGTTGGGTCTGGCGTTTCTTATGGTGGCTGGCATGACGAAGTATACAGGGATTCAGAGTGGACTGGACTTGGATAAAATCCTGGCGCAATTCCCCAGAATCGTCCTGGCTGTCATGGGGATGGGGCAAGGCGTGGACTTCAAGAGCCTTGGCGGGTACTATTCGGTGCTGATGTATTACGCGTTCATTCTGGTCATCCTTTACGGCATCCATCTGGGATCTTCCGCCGTCAGTCGTGAACTGATCGACAAGACACACGATTTCATCTTTTCCAAACCCAGAACACGAACCAACATCCTTGTGCATAAACTCGTGGTCGGTGCCGGATTTTTGGTTTGCTTCTGTTTGATGAACATTCCGTTTTCCTATTTGGGTATCGCGATTCTAAAGACGGATGGATTGGACACCGGCTTTGTATTTCCCTATACAGTGGTGCTGATTCTTGTCGGACTGTTGTTTTTCGCGGTAGGTGCCATCTGGTCCGCGATCCTGACCAAACCTGAACGGGGCGCCACGGTGGCCAACGTGATTTTCATGGTTTGCTTCATTACAGGAATCATATACGACATGTCCGACAAAGCCTCATTCCTTCAAAACATCTCGCCCCTGCGTTTTTTTGAAACCAACCAACTGTTGACAGGAAACATCGATCCGTTTTATGCGGCCAGATGTCTGATCGCTGCGGCGATTCTACTCTTTCTCTCCCTGAAAATCTTCGAGAAAAGGGATCTGCCTTCCTGACGGGGGCGACAGTCAATATCCATGGTGCCAATTCGGCGTCTTCGGCAATTTCCCGGGGGCGCCGGTTTGTTTTTTTGATAAATCCCCAGACGTATGCGAATAATGGAATGGAGCCGATGTGGTATTGTTCGGCATACATCGAACTAAATTTTTAAAAACTTAAAATTTATGCTTATTTTTGCCATTTTCTGTGTTATGATACCCCAAAAGATGAAGAAAATGGGCCAATATCGAACAATGTGGATTTTTTAACAAAGACCGGCCCGGGGGATGAACGAAAGGACAGGATAGTCATGGTAAGACGAGTCTATGTGGAAAAGAAAAAGGACTATGCAGTGGAAGCTCAGGGTCTGCTGTCGGATTTGAAGCAAAATCTGAAGATGGAAACCCTGGCGGATCTTCGACTGTTCAATCGATTTGATATTGAAAATCTGGATGACGAAACATACAACGCCTCCCTTCAGGGAGTGTTTGCCGAGGCAGGCGTGGATCTTGTATATGAAGAAAAACTGCCTGTGTCAGAGGACTGGGTCCTCATCGGAATAGAATATCTGCCCGGTCAATACGACCAACGTGGGGACAGCGCCGCCCAGTGCATCCGTTTGCTCAACCCGCAATCGCAGGCCGCCATCGGCTGCGGCAAAGTGGTTGCCATGAAGGGAGCTTTGACTGCCCGGGAAGTCGAGAGAATCAAGGAGTATCTCATCAATCCGGTGGATTCCCGGGAAGCTTCTCCGGAGAAACCGGCCACCTTGATGGTGGAGGTGGAGGTGCCGGAAGACGTGCCGGTCATTCATGGATTTTTGGATATGTCGGAGGCTGAACTGGAGGCGTTTCGGGCGGCATCGGACTTTGCCATGAGCAAGGCGGATTTGTTCTTTGTGGCGGACTATTTCCGCACCACGGAGGAACGCAACCCAACGCAGACTGAGCTGAAAGTGCTGGACACCTACTGGTCCGACCATTGCAGGCATACCACATTCCATACCAAGCTTTCCGATATCTATTTTGAAACAAGCCCCTATGGGGAAGTGGTCCGCCAGGCTTTTGAGGAATACATTGAAATGCGTAGGGAGGTCTATGGGGACAAGGCGAAAGATGTCAATCTCATGGACGTCGCCTGTATTGGCGCCAAGTATCTGAAAAAGATGGGTAAAATTCCAGACTTGGATGAATCGGAAGAAATCAACGCCTGCAGCGTCCGAGTCACAGCGGATATCGACGGCGTCGACGAAGAATGGATTGTCCAATTCAAAAATGAAACTCATAACCACCCCACCGAAATCGAGCCTTTTGGCGGCGCTGCGACCTGTTTGGGCGGAGCTATCCGCGATCCCCTTTCAGGCAGGGCTTATGTATATCAGGCTATGAGAGTAACCGGTGCCGCGGATCCGCGAAAACCGGTTTCGGAAACCATCAAGGGCAAGCTTCCCCAAAAGAAACTGACCCGGGAAGCGGCGGCAGGTTACAGCTCATACGGCAACCAGATCGGGTTGGCGGCCGGACTGATCGATGAAGTCTATCACGAAGATTATGTGGCGAAGCGAATGGAGCTGGGCGCTGTCATCGGCGCTTCTCCGGCAAGCCATGTCGTGCGCAAGGAACCGGTGCCGGGGGACGTGATTGTGCTGGTCGGCGGACGTACCGGCCGGGACGGCTGCGGAGGCGCCACCGGATCATCCAAAGAACATACCGAGGGGTCCCTGGCCGCCTGCGGCGCAGAAGTCCAAAAGGGCAATCCGCCGGTTGAACGGAATATACAGCGGCTGTTTCGCCGAAAAGAAGCGGCCGGCTTGATCAAAAGATGCAACGACTTTGGAGCCGGTGGCGTCTCAGTCGCCATCGGCGAGCTGGCCGACGGTCTTGAAATCAATCTTGACCGTGTCCTCAAAAAATACGAAGGATTGGACGGCACCGAACTCGCCATTTCCGAATCCCAGGAAAGAATGGCTGTGGTGCTGGCGCCGGAAGACGAATCCCTTTTTCTGAGATTCGCGGACGAGGAGAACCTCGAGGCAACCCGGGTGGCCGTCGTCAACGATACGGGCCGCGTGAAGATGACCTGGCGAGGCAAGACGATTCTAAACTTAAGTCGGGCGTTTATCGATACCAACGGAGCAGGACAGACGGCGACCGCATCTGTCAAATCTCCGGCAGGGTATGGTGCACCGACATCGTGGATTCCCGCGGAAGAGTATCTGTCCGATTTGAATTGCTGCAGCAAAAAGGGGTTGATCGAGCGGTTTGACAGCACCATCGGGGCGGCGACAGTCCTGATGCCCCTTGGCGGAAAATATCAACTGACCCCGGCGCCGGGCATGGCGGCAAAATTGCCATTGCCTGCAGGTCCGGACGGCCATTGCCCGCAAACAGACACCGCCACACTGATGGCCTATGGGTATGACCCCTATTTGGCCAAGGAAAGTCCTTTTCACGGCGCCTTGAACGCGGTCGTGGATTCGGTGACCAAAATCGTCGCCATGGGCGGCGACCGACGCAAAATACGACTCAGTTTTCAGGAATATTTCGAAAAACTTTCCGGGGATGAATCCTGGGGAAAACCTCTGGCTGCGCTCCTCGGCGCGTTAAAAGTGCAACATGCGCTGGAGATTCCGGCAATCGGCGGCAAGGACAGCATGTCCGGCACCTTCATGGACAAAAACGTTCCACCCGCCCTGGTTTCCTTTGCCATGACTACAGCCAAGGCATCCATGATCCTTTCGCCCGAACTCAAAAAAATCGGCAGCAAGCTGGTTTTGTTGCCCGTCAATAAGGATGGGAAAGGTATTCCGGATTTTGAAGCCTTCAAAAAAACCATGGACCAAGTGCACCAATTGATTGGAGATGGAAAATTGCTGTCGGCCAATCCAATTGGCCGGGGAGGCATTTTCATCAGCCTTGCCAAGATGGCAGTGGGAAATAAAATCGGGGCTTCCCTGTACAGCATGAGTCTTCGGGAACTCACGGAAGCCGCTTATGGCAGCCTTCTTTTGGAAATCGGCAAAAAAGAGGACGTCAGCGCCTTGATGCAGGGTCTGCCATACAAGGTGATCGGCGAAACCACGGAACAAGCCAGCATCCTATATGTCATCGACGGCGAGGGCAAAAAAATCAGCCTGAATGAAGTGCTGAAACGATGGACCACACCGTTGGAGGAAGTTTTTCCAACAAACGTGGACGATCAGGAGCCGCTCCGGACATTGCCATGTGTGGATCGCATCGATGGAAAGTCAAAAAAATACACCGGCCCTTTCATAGGTGGGCCGTCGCCTAAGGTGCTGATTCCCGCCTTCCCCGGAACCAATTGCGAAATGGATTCCCTCCGGGCATTCCAACGAGAGGGCGGCAGTGGAGAAATCTTAGTCCTTCGCAACCTGAATCCACCGGCGCTTGCCCAATCCATCGATGTGATGGCCAAAAAAATCAAGGAATCCCAAATCATCATGCTGCCGGGAGGATTCTCCGGTGGAGACGAGCCGGAAGGCTCCGCCAAGTTCATCACAGCGGTATTTAGAAATCCAAAAATCATGGAAGCGGTGGAGGATCTGCTGTACCATCGGGATGGCCTGATGCTTGGCATCTGCAATGGATTCCAGGCCTTGATCAAATTGGGTCTGGTGCCTTACGGAAAGATACAGGCCCAGACCGAAACAAGCCCCACCCTGACCTACAATACCATTGGACGACATATGTCCTGTCTTGTCAGGACAAGGGTGGCGTCAACCCTGTCCCCTTGGCTTTCCGCATGCAAGGTTGGGGATGTTCACACCATAGCGGTGTCCCATGGGGAAGGCCGGTTCGTGGCAGGGGAAAAAGCCCTGACGGACATTGTGTCGGCCGGACAGGTGGCCACCCAGTATGTGGACTTTGAAGGTATGCCGTCCATGGACATCCGGTTCAATCCCAACGGATCCGCGCTGGCCATTGAAGGCATCACATCGGCGGATGGCAGAGTGTATGGCAAAATGGCCCATTCAGAACGAATGGGAGAGAATGTATTCAAAAATGTGCCGGGAAATTTCGACCAGAAACTTTTCGCCTCCGGCATTGGGTATTTCAAATAGAGGAGGAAGCAGACATGAAAGTAGCAATTGTCATGGGAAGCAAGTCGGATTATCCGGTGGTCCAAAAAGGGGAGGCGCTGCTGGAGTCCTTTGGGGTTCCATTTGAAACACGGATCATCTCGGCGCACCGCACCCCAAGAGTGGCGCAGACGTTCGCTGAAACCGCCGAGTCGGAAGGGATTGAAGTGATCATAGCGGCGGCGGGAAAAGCCGCCCATTTGGCTGGTGTGTTGGCGGCGACCACACCGTTGCCGGTGATCGGGGTGCCCATGAAATCCAGCACGCTGGACGGATTGGATTCACTTCTGTCGGTGGTGCAAATGCCCAAAGGCGTGCCGGTCGCGACGGTGGCCGTCGACGGAGCCGAAAACGCGGCATTGTTGGCGATACAAATCCTAAGTGTCAAATATCCTAAGCTTCGGGAAGCCATGAAGGAATACAAAATAGAAATGGAACAGGAAATCATAGCCTTGGACAAGGCATTCGGCAAGGAGGAAAAGTAAATGGAAAAAATGGAACTGATGTATGAAGGAAAAGCAAAAAAAGTCTACAAGACTTCAGACCCGGGGTATTTGATTGTGGAATATAAAGACGACGCCACCGCGTTCAACGGGGAGAAAAAAGGGCAGATCGCCGGCAAGAGTGAAGTCAACAACACCATGACCAATATCATTTTCAATGTTCTCGAGACAAAAGGCATTCCCACACACTTTGTGGAACAGATCAGCCCCACTGAAACCCTGGTGCGGGCAGTGAAAATCTTTCCTCTTGAAGTCATCATCCGAAACGTGGCGGCCGGCAGTTTTTCCAAACGGTACGGAGTGGAAGAAGGAACCCATTTGGCCAAGGCGGTGCTGGAATTCAGCTACAAGAACGATGCCTTGGGCGACCCGCTGATCAATGACGACCACATTCTGGCGTTGGAACTTGCCACCGTTGAAGAACTGGCCACCATTCGAGGCTATGCCTTCATGATCAATGACGCGTTGAAGGAATATTTCCTGGAAAAGGGATTGAAGTTGATCGATTTCAAAATTGAATTCGGCAAATGCCTGGTGGGCGACGACGACGACGAGCCGGGAGACATCATTCTGGCAGACGAGATTTCGCCGGACACCTGTCGACTTTGGGATGTTGAGACCAACGAAAAAATGGACAAAGACCGATTCAGGCGGGATCTTGGAAATGTGGAGGAAACCTATCAGGCTGTTTTGAAACGAGTGAAGGGAAAGTAAATCAATGACCAATTATGAACACCACCCGGGGGAACCGGGCAGAACGGATTCATTGACCTATAAGGAAGCCGGCGTGGACACCAAGGAAGGAGAGCGGGCGGTTTCTCTGATGAAGCAGCATGTGCGCAAGACCTTCGACCGCAACGTCCTCACCGGACTGGGCAGCTTTGGCAGTCTTTACAAACTTCCGCTGGAAGGCATGGAGGAACCGGTGCTTGTCAGCGGCACCGATGGCGTGGGCACCAAACTGAAGATCGCGTTCATGATGAATCGTCATGATACCGTGGGCATCGACTGTGTGGCCATGTGCGTCAACGACATCCTTTGCCAGGGGGCGAAACCATTGTTCTTTCTGGACTACGTCGCCACAGGAAAGGTTTCCGCAGAAAAAATCTCCGACATCGTCAGCGGTGTCTCCGAAGGGTGCCTTCAGTCCGGCTGCGCGCTGGTTGGGGGCGAAACCGCCGAGATGCCTGGATTTTATGGCGATGGCGAATACGATATGGCAGGATTTTGTGTGGGGCTTGTGGATCGGCGCAAGATTATCACCGGCGACAAAATCAAAGAAGGAGACGTCATTGTGGGGTTGGCGTCCAGCGGACTCCACAGCAACGGCTACTCTTTGGCCAGAAAGCTTTTCTTCGAAAAAATGGGACTCGGCATCAACCACTATATGGAAGAGTTGGAATGCAGCATTGGAGAGGCCTTGCTGCGGCCCACAAAAATTTATGCAAAAGCCTGCGAAGCGGTGTTCAAGGATTACGACATCCACGGCATCGCCCATATCACCGGCGGCGGATTTTTTGAAAATGTGCCCCGGATTTTGCCGGAAGGACTGGCGGCCTCCTTTCAGAGCCCAACTTGGCCCGTACCTGAAATTTTCAACTTGATTCGAACCTATGGCAACATCGACAAGCTGGAGATGTTCCGCACCTTCAATATGGGCATCGGCATGATGATGTTTGTGGACGGTGGAGACGGGGAGGCGTTGATCGCCGATCTGGAAGCGGTTGGAGAAGAAGCCTATATCATCGGTGAAGTTGTGGCTTCCGGGAAAAGGGTTTTGTTGGATGAGTATTAGAATATCCGTGCTGGTATCGGGCGGCGGCAGCAATCTGCAAGCCCTGATCGACGCGCAAAGAAATGGAAAGCTGGGAAACGGAAAGATCATCCAGGTGATTGGAAGCCGCAGCGACGCTTTCGCCCTGAAACGGGCTGAACAGGCGGGCATCCACTGGACTGTGATTGGCAGGGACCATTTTCCCACCAGCGAGGAGCGAAACGACGCGGTGCTAAGCGCTCTCCAGTCAGCCGCCACCGATTTGGTGGTGCTGGCCGGCTATATGAGTGTCCTTTCCCCAAGTGTGGTGCAGGCTTATCGCGGACGGATCGTGAACATCCACCCTGCCTTGATTCCCAAACACTGTGGTAAAGGGATGTACGGCATCCGTGTGCACCAATCGGTGCTGGAAGCGGGTGAAACAGAAAGTGGCGCCACCGCCCATTTGGTGGATGAAGGCGTCGACACCGGCAAGATACTGATGCAGGAAAAAGTGCCGGTGAAGTCTGGGGACACCCCGGAATCCCTGGCCAAGCGGGTGCTTGAAGTGGAGCATAGAATATTGCCGGCGGCGGTTTTGCAGCTGGTTGAAGAGATAGAAAGGAATAGGAAATAATGGGCGGAATATTTGGCGTTGTATCAAAGAATGACTGTGTGATGGATGTTTTTTTCGGGACGGATTACCATTCCCATCTTGGAACAAAAAAAGGCGGCATGTGCATTCTGGAAGAGGACGGATTCAACCGATCCATCCACAACATAGAAAACTCACCGTTTCGAAGCAAATTTGAAGATGAAATCGGCGAAATGAGCGGCAACTCGGGCCTCGGCGCCATCAGTGACGGTGATCCGCAGCCGCTGACCATCCTCAGCAGCCAGGGGGAATATGCCATCACCACCGTGGGCCGGATCAACAACAAGAACGAGCTGGCACAGGAGCTTTTGGCCAAGGGATACGGACAGTTCATGTCCAGCAGCGGCGGTCGGATCAACAGCACTGAGATGGTGGCGGCGTTGGTTTCCATGGGGCGAAGCATCGTGGAGGGCATCCGTATCGCCCAGGATCGAATCGACGGATCCATGACCATTCTGATTCTGACCAAGGAAGGTCTTTACGCGGCCCGTGACAAGTTTGGGAGAACACCGCTGATCATTGGGGAAAAGGCTGCCGATAGCTTCTGCGCGGCTTCCGAGTCCTTTGCGTTCATCAATATCGGTTACAAATTCAAGCGTGAGCTGGGACCTGGGGAAATCGCATTCCTCACCGCCGAAGAAGAAAAGACCATTGTGCCCGCCAGAGAGAAAATGCGGATATGCACTTTCCTATGGTCCTATTTTGGATATACACCATCCACATACGAGGGACAAAACGTGGAGTTGGTGAGAAACCGAAACGGAGCCATCATCGCGGAAGGCGACAAGGACTTGGATGTGGACTATGTGGCCGGCGTGCCGGACAGCGGCATCGCCCATGCTCTTGGCTACGCCAATGGATCCAAGATCCCGTATGCCAGGCCATTGATCAAATATACACCCACCTGGCCCAGAAGCTTCATGCCTCAAAACCAAAAGGCCAGAGAGCTGATCGCAAAAATGAAGCTGGTGCCGGTTTTCCAGATCATCAAAGGAAAGCGGTTTGTCCTGGTGGACGACTCCATTGTCCGGGGCACCCAGCTGCGGGACACCGTCAGCTACCTGACGGAAAACGGCGCCAAGGAGATTCATGTCCGTTCCGCCTGTCCCCCGATCATGTACGGATGCAAGTATCTGAACTTCAGCCGCTCGGTCAGCGACAATGAGCTGATCGCCAGGCGGGTCATCAGAACACTGGAAGGCATCGGAGCGGAGCAGGAGATTCCCGCGCCACTTCTGGCCGAATATGCCGAAAGCACCACTCAAAAGCATGAGGAGCTGGTGGAAAAAATCAAAGAAACTTTGGGATTTGACTCCCTTCGATATCAGGCCCTGGAGGATCTGATCAAGGCAGTGGATGTCGAGCCCTGCAAACTTTGCACTTACTGCTGGAACGGCGAGGAATAGGAGAATAAAATGAGAGCGTTAATCAGTGTATCAGATAAAACCGGCGTGGTGGAATTCGCAAAAAGCCTCGCCGCGCTGGGGGTGGAAATCATCTCAACCGGCGGGACGTACAAGGTGCTGTCGGAGGCCAAAATTCCGGTGATTCCCATCGATCAAATCACAGGATTTCCTGAATGCCTGGATGGTCGGGTCAAGACTCTGCACCCGGCGGTGCACGGCGGAATACTGGCCCGGCGGGACCTGCAGGACCATATGGACCAGATCCGTACGTTGAACATCGCGCCCATCGACATTGTCGCCATCAATCTCTATCCGTTCAAAGCCACCATTTTAAAACCGGATGTGACTCTGGAGGAAGCCATTGAAAATATCGACATCGGTGGCCCGGCGATGCTTCGTTCCTCAGCAAAAAACCATAGCGGTGTGATTGTGGTTTGTGATCCACAGGATTACAATTCGGTAATAGACGATTTGAAAGCCGACGGCAAACCAGGGGTGGAAGCGGTTTCTTATGACAAACGCTATCGCTTGGCACTCAAGGTATTTAGACACACCGCTGCATATGATGCGTTGATCTCAGAATATCTGGCTTCCAAAATTGAAGAACCCATGCCGGACCAACTGACCTTGACCTTTGAGAAAGTCCAAACCCTAAGATACGGTGAAAACTCCCATCAGCAAGGGACCTACTACAAGGAACTACGACCGTACAGCGGCGCCTTGGTCAACGCGGTCCAGCTCCATGGCAAGGAACTTTCCTACAACAATATCAACGACGCCAACGGCGCATTGGAATGTCTCAAGGAGTTTGCGTGCGGCATCGAAGAAGCCGACGCTTGTTGTAAAGATAAAGGAACGGCTTGCTGCAGACCCGCGGTGGTTGCGGTGAAACATGCCAACCCATGCGGTGTCGCCACCGGCGATGCCCTCTTGGAAGCATACCGGAAGGCCCATGACTGCGATCCGGTTTCCATTTATGGCGGGATCGTGGCCTTAAGCCAGCCGGTGGACGAAAAGACCGCGACGGAAATCAGCAAAATATTTGTCGAGATTATTCTGGCGCCGGCTTTTACACCGGAGGCCCTTGAAATCCTTACAAAGAAACCGAATGTCCGTTTATTGCAATTGGACGATATCGGGGGGAAACCCACCACTCCACGGCTGGATCTTAAAAAAGTCAGCGGCGGTCTTCTGGTTCAAAACGCCGATGACACGTTATATCAAAAAGAAACGCTGACCTGTGTCACCAAAGTTCAACCCACAGCCCAGCAACTGGTGGATATGGAGATGGCCATGAAAGTGGTCAAGCATGTGAAATCTAACGGAATCGTCTTTGTCAAAGACAATCAGACCATTGCCATCGGTCCGGGTCAAACCAATCGGATCTGGGCTGTAAGGAACGCCATCAGGCAGTGCAATTTCGACATGAAAGGCTGCGTGATGGCATCCGACGCCTTTTTCCCCTTTGACGACTGCGTTGCGGCGGCGGCGGACGCCGGGGCGGTGGCGATCATCCAGCCCGGCGGTTCCGTCAGGGATCAGGAATCCATCGACAAAGCCAATGAGCTGGGCATCGCCATGGTGTTCACCGGAACCCGACACTTCAAACACTGACGAAAGGAACGATATGAAAGTACTGGTGGTAGGCGGCGGCGGCAGAGAGCACGCCATTGTGTGGAAGCTGGCCCAAAGCGAAAAAACAATCGAGTTATACTGCGCGCCGGGGAACCCGGGCATTGCCGAACTTGCCTGGTGCGTCGATATTTCGGCGGAGGACATCGACGGAATCTGTGAATTCGCCAAGGCGGAAAAAATCGATTTGGCGGTCATCGGACCGGAAGTACCCCTTGCCATGGGCATCGTGGACAGGCTGGCGGAAGTCGGCGTCCCCGCCTTCGGACCAAACAAAAGCTGCGCACGGTTGGAAGCCAGCAAGGCGTTCACCAAAAGTTTTTTGGCGAGACATCACATTCCCACAGCTGGATACCGTGAATTCACGGACAAAGAAACCTTGCTGAAAAACGTGGGTGTCTTTGGCTATCCCATGGTGCTCAAAGCAGACGGGCTGGCTGCCGGCAAAGGTGTGGTCATCGCGTTGGATGCCAAAGAAGCGGCGGAGGCCATTGAGGAAATGATGGGTGCCCGTGTCTTCGGCGATGCGGGAGACAAAGTGGTGGTGGAAGAATATTTGACCGGCGTCGAAGCCTCCATGCTTTGTTTTGTGGACCATAACACAATCTTGCCCATGACTTCGGCCCAAGACTACAAGCGTATCTTCGATGGCGACAAAGGACCCAACACCGGCGGTATGGGGACCTACTCCCCCTCGTTGGTTTTTAACCCGGCATTGGAAGACAGAATCCGAACCGAAATCCTGACGCCCACCCTCGCAGGCTTCCAAGGGGACGGTCTTGATTTTCAGGGTGTGCTTTTCATCGGATTGATGATCACCGACCAAGGACCCAAAGTAATCGAATTCAACAACCGCTTCGGCGACCCGGAGACCCAGTCGATTTTGCCTAGAATGGAAAACGACTTGCTGGAGGTGCTGCTGGCGGTTTGCCAGAACCGGCTTTCCCAAATCACTCTGCGATGGAATCCAAAATCCGCGGTCTGCGTTGTGCTGGCCGCTCCGGGATACCCGGGATCCTATCCGAAGGGTCTCCCCATTTCCGGCCTGGCGGATTTCGATTCCTATGATTCCGATCAGATCAATTCCGACCAATCGGGATTGAATCCATCTTCGGACATCATGGTCTTTCACGCGGGAACGGCTTTCGGCAGCGCACCAAACACAACTGAAACAGTGACCTCCGGGGGCAGAGTCCTGGGCGTCACCGCTCTTGGCGAAACCCATGACGACGCCAGAGCCAAGGCCTATGCGGCGTTGACAAAAATTCACTTCGAAGGGATGCAATACCGCAAGGACATCGGATTGATCAACAAATAGTAAACAACATAAAGCACTTCTGCACATGAGGCCTTTCGAACCCGGAGGATTTCACCATGCGCGATCAGCGATTGTTAGGCGTACATCTCGTCCAGCTTTTCGCGGATCTCGTCGTTGTCCAGGTATTCCTCGTAGGACATGGCACGATCCATGATGCCTTTCGGTGTGATCTCAATGATCCGGTTGGCGATGGTGTTGACAAATTGCTGGTCATGGGAAATCAATATGACATTACCAGTGAAATCCATGAGCCCGTTGTTCTCGGCGGTGATGGACTCCAAATCCAGGTGGCCTGTGGGTTCGTCCAGGAGCAACACGTTGGCGCCGCTGAGCATCATCTTGGAAAGCATGCATCGTACTTTTTCACCCCCGGAAAGCACATTGGCTGATTTCAGGGCCTCTTCTCCGGAAAACAGCATTCTGCCAAGGAACCCCCTGACAAAGGTTTCGTCCTGTTCAACGGAGTACTGCCGAAGCCAATCCACCAGATTCAATTCGCACCCTTCGAAATAGGGTGCGTTGTTTTTTGGAAAATAGGAAGGGGTGATGGTGACACCCCATTTGAAGGTCCCGCTGTCCGGTTCCATTTCGCCGGCAAGGATGGAAAGCAAGACGGACTTGGCGACTTCATCGTTCCCCACCAAAGCGATTTTGTCGTCCTTGTTCATGCGGAAGCTGATATCGTCCAATACTTTCCGGCCTTCGAAGGTCTTGGAGAGTCCCTCCACGGTCAGCACCTCGTTGCCGATTTCCCGGTCCGGTTTGAAGTTGATGAAGGGATATTTCCTTGAAGAGGGCTTGATGTCCTCCAGGGACAGCTTCTCCAAGGTCTTCTTTCGGGACGTTGCTTGCTTGGATTTGGACGCGTTGGCGCTGAACCGTGCGATGAAATCCTGCAGCTCCTTCATCTTTTCTTCGGTCTTCTTGTTCTTGTCCCGGGCCATGGAAAGGGCCAGCTGACTGGATTCATACCAGAAGTCATAATTGCCCATGAAAAGGGTGGCCTTGCCGAAGTCGATGTCCACCATCTGGGTGCAGATCTTGTTTAGGAAATGCCGGTCATGGGAGACGACGATGACGGTTTTCTCGAAATCCATGAGAAAATTCTCCAGCCAACGGATGGATTTGATGTCCAGATGGTTGGTCGGCTCGTCCAACAAAAGAATGTCGGGATTCCCGAAAAGGGCCTGAGCCAACAAGATCTTGACTTTATCCGAACCGGAAAGCTCTTTCATCTTCAATCTGTGCAACGGCTCCGGAATGGAAAGCCCGGTCAAAATCACAGAAGCCTCATACTCCGCATCCCAGCCGTTCAAGTCGGCAAAATCGCTTTCCAGATGGGCGGCCTCCATCCCATCCTCATGGGTCATCTCGGGTTTTGCATAGATGGCTTCTTTGGCAACCATGATATCGTATAATTTCTTGTGGCCCATGATGACGGTTTTCAGCACCTCCACCTCATCGAACTCAAAATGGTCCTGTTTCAAAACCGCAATCCGCTCGTTTGGAGATAAACTGACATAACCATGACTCGGCTCTATTTCACCGGATAAAATCTTCAGAAAAGACGACTTCCCCGAACCGTTGGCCCCAATGACCCCGTAACAGTTTCCATGAAGGAACTGGATGCTCACATCATCGAATAATTTTCTTGAGCCAAACCGCAGTTCGACTTCGCTTGTACTTAACAAATTTTCTACCTGACCTTTCGCGTGTCTTCATCATATCCATATGATTTCGTTTGTGAATTCGCCTTTTGGGCCCGCCCCATCGGACCATCATTGCCCCTCCGGGCAGCAACCTTCCTATTTTAACATCAAACCGCATTTTTGGCGAGCACTTCTTGAAATATCGGCTGACATGAACGCCCCGCCATGATATGGTCATGAAGGAAAAGCGATAAAAAAAGAACCGGCGAAATGTCGGTTCATATGTCTGTTCAAACTTTCGAGGGGCTATTCCTTCACGTAAGGCACACCCTCCAGATCCAGCAGGAATTCCTTGTATTCCAGCCCGCCTGTATATCCGCCAAGCAGTCCGCCTGCGGCGATGACGCGATGGCATGGGATGATGATGCTGATTGGATTTTTGCCGTTGGCGCCGCCCACTGCCCTGTAGGCTTTGGGATTCTTGATCTTTTCGGCAAGCTCCCCGTAGGTCAGGACTTTTCCGAACGGAATTCTACGAAGACCCTTCCAGACCTCCTTTTGGAAGCGGGTGCCATAGGGGTTGAGCGGCAAGTTGAACTTCGTTCGCTTCCCATCGAAATATTCCCTCAGCTGCTTCGCGGCCTCGTGGGTCACGGCATTTCCGGTTTCATCGGGTTTGGATCGAAAATAGAACTTTAGGACTTCGTCGGATTTTCCACAAAAGAAAACCTCAGTCAAGGCTTTTTCATCGGCCACTATTTTGACCGGACCCATGGGGCTTTGAACAAATTCAAAATAAATCATAGTCATTCACCTCATTGCTATTGTATACTTTAGGTATGGATTCTGGCAACTGGTTTTTATGAAAGGAGAAGATGTTTGAATGATATTGTAACCATTCTTGAACTCATTGGAACCGCGGCGTTTGCCGCTTCCGGTGCAATGGTCGCCATCAAAAAGGAAACCGATATTTTTGGCGTGCTTTTTATCGCCGTCACCACTGCGGTGGGTGGGGGCATCTTCCGGGACCTTCTGATTGGAATCGTGCCGCCTATGGCTTTTCAGCATTACGCGTATGTGTCAGTGGCGCTGGTCACCGCCCTGGGGATTTTCGTTTACGCGTGCCTTCGACGGGATAAGGACCACCATCAACACTGGGCGTCCATTGACCGGGTCAACAATGTTTTTGACGCCGTTGGCCTTGGCGCTTTCACTGTGATAGGGATGAACACAGCCATCGTTGCCGGCTTCGGGAACAATGTGTTTCTCGTTGTTTTCCTGGGGATGATCACAGGGATTGGCGGCGGGATGCTGCGTGACCTTCTGGTCAGGGAAATCCCGGTTGTGTTGACGGAGCAAATTTATGCGGTGGCTTCCCTTGCCGGGGCCTGTGCCTATGAGTTGCTGTATTGGTTTGGAGCCAACCGGCTGGCGTGCGCATTGGCGGGCATTGCCGTCATTTTTGCAATACGTATGATCTCATCCGGATACAGATGGCACCTGCCAAGGGTCAAACTTGACTAGACCGCTCCAAAGTGCCACCAAACATTTGCAAAATGGCGGTTTGTATGATATTCTATCTGCCAGTGGCAGACAGCTGCCGCGACCTGTTCCCATTCGAACCGGCGCAAGAAAGGAATGATTCTAATGACAAAAGACACAACATCAAAGAGCACGTATTTCATAACGACACCGATTTATTACCCCAGCGACAACCTGCATATCGGGCATACATACTGTACAGTAATGGCGGATGCCATGGCCCGTTTCAAGCGCGCCACCGGGTATGATGTCCATTTTCTCACAGGCACAGATGAACATGGCCAAAAAATCCAGACCATCGCCGACAAAGCGGGGGTGTCCCCCCAGGCATATGTCGACCACGTGGTGGACGGCATCAAAGACCTGTGGAAGACCATGGAAATTTCCTATGATGACTTCATTCGCACCACCGAGCCCAGACATATGAAAAGGGTTCAGGCGATTTTCATGAAAATGTATGAAAAGGGCGATATATATAAGGGCGAGTACGAAGGCATGTACTGCACACCCTGCGAATCCTTTTGGACCGAAAACCAGTTGGTGGACGGCAAATGTCCGGACTGCGGCAGACCTGTCCAGAAGGCCAAGGAGGAAGCCTATTTCTTCAAAATGTCCGCTTATGCCGACAAACTGTTGAAGCTTTTTGAGGACCACCCTGAATTCCTTCAGCCGGACAGTCGCAGAAACGAAATGATCGCCTTTGTCAACCAAGGGCTGGAGGACCTTTGCATCTCCAGATCCACTTTCAATTGGGGCATTCCGGTACCCCTTGACGAAAAGCATGTCATTTATGTTTGGCTTGACGCCCTTTCAAACTACATCACCGCCATGGGTTATCCTGACGATCCGGCATTGTTCAACAAATATTGGCCGGCTGATGTCCACTTGGTGGGCAAAGAAATCGTCCGATTCCATTCACTGATCTGGCCGGCGATGCTCATGTCCATCGACGTCCCCCTGCCCAAACAGGTGTTGGGGCATGGCTGGCTTCTCATGGAAGGCGGCAAAATGAGCAAATCCAAAGGCAATGTGGTGGATCCAGTCAAGCTCATTGAACGATATGGCATCGATGCGTTGAAATATTTCCTGCTGAGAGAATACACTTTTGGCCAGGATGGTCTGTTCACCAATGAAGTCATGCTCAAGCGCATGAACTACGATTTGGCAAACGACCTGGGCAACTTGGTTTCCAGAACGGTTTCCATGATTGAAAAATATAACGATTCCATCGTTCCGGCATCCCAGGGGAACGACGGGGAAAACGGCACCGATGCGGACCTGAAGGCAATCGCAGTCGGCGCCGCAGCCAAGGTGGAACACCACATGGACAAATTTGAATTCAACCTTGCTCTCGAAGAGATCTGGGTGCTTGTAAGGCGCGCCAACAAATATATAGATGAGAACACGCCGTGGCTGTTGGCCAAAAACGAGGCGGACAAGCCAAGACTTGATACTGTGCTTCACAATCTGGCTGAATCCCTTCGAATTGTGTCGATTCTGATTTATCCGTTCATGCACACCACTTCAGGCAAAATCAGAAAACAAATGGGCCTATGGTATGCGGACCCCGAGTGGGCGGACGCCACGACATTTGAGATGATGAACGGCGAGCAAGTCAAAAAAGGCGATGCGATTTTCCCGAGAATGGACATCGGGAAGGAGTTGGAAGAGTTGGAGAAATTAAACGTGAAGGGCGCCGACGCCCAGGCAACCGGGACGGAAGCAAATGCGGCGCCAGCTCCGCTGGAGTTGAAAGAGGAAATCGTCTATGACGATTTCGCCAAACTTGATCTTCGTGTCGGCACCATAGTTTCCGCCATGAAACATCCCAAGGGAGAAAAACTTTTGGTATTTCAAGTGAAGATCGGCAGTGAAACCAGACAGATTCTTTCCGGCGTCGCTGAATACTACAAGCCTGAAGACACCATCGGGCAAAAAGTCGTCGTCGTTGCCAATCTGGCGCCTCGCATGTTGCGCGGCATGGAATCCAACGGCATGCTGCTCTTTGCGGACAACACGGTGGACGGCAAAGAGACATTTGAATTCGTCACAACTGTGGCGGACGACGGCAACGCCGTCACCTAAACAAATAGCTTTAAAACCGGGGCGCCCAAAGACTGAGCGTTCCGGTTTTTTCATATGCAACAACATATGAAATTGGATTTGCAACAAAAACGGGCAATAAACGGCATCTCTTCAACAGTTGACTTGCGATCGAAACTTTGAATATGTCAAACCTACATTTTGTGTATTTTAATGTATTTTTTGATAATTTACACCATACATAGTGACAATATGGCGCCGGTCGGTTATAATCGAAATACCTTGGGGCGGACGAGAAGGTGCTCCACCAGGGGGCGTGATCATCAAGAAGGCAAGAAATAGGAGGGTGAATATGACACAGGGAATGAAGGTCCACAAACGCAGCCACATGCTGGTGGATTACAAAGAAGAAACCATCGCCAACGCCATACGGAAAGCGATGACAGAAACCATTGAAGGCGTGGATGAGCCGCTGGCCTGGGCGCTGGCCCGGGAGGCAACGGCGATTTTGGCCAAACAAGGCCAGGAAGTGGTCACCGTCGACGAAATACAGGACATCGTTGAAGATCTTTTAATGCAAAGACGTCGGGATGCGGCAAAGCAGTATATCATCTACCGTTATGAGCGGGACAAGGAACGAAAAAAAGAAGCGATCGAAAGGGCGGAGCGTGAAGAGAACCCTTTTGAGCCAAAGTTGGGAGAAGATTTCATTTCCAAGTACAAGCATTTGCCCAATCCCATGGGACCCTTGGGCAGCTTTGTGTACTATCGGACCTACTCCAGATGGCTGAAAGACGATCTTCGACGGGAATACTGGTGGGAAACAGTGCGCCGGGCAGTGGAGTACAACTGCAATTTGGTTCCGGACACTTCCAAGGCGGAAGCCGAGGAACTGTTCGCCAACATGTATGGGATGAAACAGTTCCTTTCAGGGAGAACCTTATGGGCGGGTGGCACAGAAGCCAGTCTCAAATACCCAATGAGCAATTTCAATTGCGCAGGTTTGGTCGTCGACAACTTCGCGGCCTTCGATGAGCTTTTTTATCTGCTCATGGTCGGCGCAGGCGTCGGTGTGCGAACCACCTTTGAGGACGCCATGAAACTGCCGTTCATACGGACGGACATCAAAGTGGTGCATATCGCCTATGAACCGGTGCCCAAAGACGAACGTGACGACATGACCACACTTGATTTCACGCGTAAACAGCACATCGCCGAAATCATCGTGGGAGACAGCAAGGAAGGCTGGCAGGATTCCCTCAACTATTTTTTCAAAATACATTATGCGAAACGGTATCGTGATATCGACACCATCTATATCAATTACAACAATGTACGGCCCAAGGGCGAAAAGTTGAAGGTCTTCGGCGGCACCGCCAGCGGCCACGACAGTCTCAAAAGCATGTTTCTAAAGATCAAAGAGATTTTTGACAGAAGTTGCGAAGAGAAATATCAGCTCAAGCCGTTGGATTGCCTTGACATCGCCAACATCATCGGAGAAAACGTGGTCTCCGGCGGAGTGCGGCGCACGGCGGAGATGGTCATCATCGATCCCAATGATGAAGAGTCCATCCATGCAAAGAGCAATCTGTACATCAAAAACGAGGAGGAAAACTGGATCATTGATCCGGAGATCGCCCATCGGCAGATCAGCAACAACTCCATTTTGTTCAAGAAAAAACCTGACCGGAACAGGCTCCATTGGATGCTCATGGCCATGAAAACCTCCGGTGAGCCGGGGTTTGTCAACTGGGAGGCCGCGTCCAAGCGCCGTGACAATTTCAATGTGGTTAATCCGTGTGGTGAAATCCTTTTGGACTCCAACGGTCTTTGCAATCTGACGACGGTCAACGTCATGAAATTTGTGAAAGAGGACAAGACCTTCGATATGGACGGGTTGCTTCGAGCCATGTGGCTTTCCGCAAGGGCGGGGTTGCGCATGACCTGTCTGGACCTTGAATTGGAAAACTGGGACTTGATCCAAAAAAGAGACCGGCTGCTGGGATGTTCCCTGACCGGATGGCAGGATGCCATGAATGCGGTGGGCTGCGGCGCCAGCGACCAGGCCAAGCTTCTCCGAACCCTGAGGGAGGCGGTACATTCCGCCGGCAGCGGCTATGCCAAGGAACTGGGCATCAACGAACCCCTTCTCATGACCACGGTAAAGCCGGAGGGGACCCTATCCCAGCTGCCCGAAGTCAGTTCCGGCGTCCATTTTTCCCATTCCGATTACTATATCAGACGGGTGCGCATCTCGGCGGACGATCCGTTGGCAAAGGTGACCATGAAGTTGGGCTGGCCGGTATATCCGGAAGTCAACCAAACCTGGGACAACGCCAAAACCTTGGTCATCGAATTCCCCGTCAAGGCTCCGGAAGGCCGGACCAAAGGAGATGTCGGCGCCATCGAGCAACTGGAAACCTACAAAATGTTCATGGCCAATTATGTGGACCACAACTGCTCCATCACTGTCCATGTGAGAGAGAACGAGTGGGATGAAGTGGAAGAATGGCTCTGGAAAAATTGGGACGACTGCATCGCCCTTTCCTTCCTGCCCTATGAAGACAGCTTTTATGAAATGCTCCCATATGAGGCCATTTCAAAAGAGGATTACGAAAAAAGAGTGACGGCGATGAAACCCTTCGTTCCCAGTTTGCTGAAGCAATTTGAAGTGGGAGACGACGACAGGGAATTGGAAGCGGATTGCAGCAGTGGAATCTGCCCGGTGAGATAGTTGTGTGAAGAGGAAACGGCAGGCCTGCTAATCCACCCGGTTGAATAGACCCCCAGCCAGAAAGCTGCCGATGTTGTCCGCGGCGATTTGAACCAGCAATTCCCGGGTTTCCACGGGCATCCAAGCATTGTGCGGCGTGATGACGCAATTTCCCAGTCCCATCAGGGGGCTGGGATTTTCTCTTTTTGGAGGTTCGACGGTCAAGACGTCCAATCCGGCACCGGACAGCTTGCCCGATCGAAGGGCGTCGGCAAGCGCTTTTTCGTCCACAAGCCCTCCCCGGGCCGTGTTGATGAGAATCGCACCGGTTTTCATATCGCCAATAAACGTTTCGTTTATCATTCCACGGTTTTCCATGGTCAAGGGACAGTGGAGACTGACCACGTCTGCCTTCCGAGCCCCAATGGGATCCGTGCTGTATGGGATGACTTCCATGCCCAATGCGGCGGCGATGACTCCGACCTTTTTGCCGATATTGCCGTAACCGATGATGCCGAAGGTTTTTCCTGCCAGAAGTGTCAGCGGGGAGAGAAAATAGCAGTCGTCCTCCGCATCGAAGTAATCGCCTCTCCGAACCGATTCATCGTGCAACGACACTTTGTTGGTCAGGGCCAATAGCAATGCAATGGTGTGCTGGGCCACGGCGTCGGTGGAGTAGCCGGGCACATTGGCCACCGCAACCCCGAATTCCCTGGCTGCGTCCAGGTCGACATGGTTGTATCCGGTGGACATGATGTCCAGAAATTTCAAATTCGGCAAAACTGCAAAAGCGTTGCGATCAAATGGCACCGCGTTGGCCACAATGATTTCCGCATCGGCGGCATGGGATGAAATTTCTTCCGGAAGGGTGTGGTCAAACACCGAAAGTTGCCCATAAGCGGCGATGGGATCCCAAGAGATGTCTCCCGCATTGGTGGTATAACCGTCCAAAATAGTGATTTTCATTGGCACTGTTCCTTTGCGACTGGCGATAGATCGATTGATAGGTATTACTTTTCCTCTTGTCTTTCAACATTCATCATTATGGCGCATTCCATCCGTTTGCGGAACAAATCGCAGCCATACTTGTAGATGGCGGAAATATCTCCGCCGGCATGGTAGGAATTGGCCGCGCAACCACCGCTGCAGTAAAGCTGGGCCCAGCATTCCCTACATTCGGGTCTGGAAAAGACATTGCAGGACTTAAAGTTCTGCCGCAGGTCCGGACGATTGACCCCGTGCCAAACGTCGCCCATGCGAAAGGCGTCATCCCCCACAAATTGGTGGCAGGGATATAAATCCCCCCAGGGGGTGACCGCAAGATATTCGGTTCCGGATCCGCATCCGGTGATTCGCTTGTAGATGCAGGGACCCGCTGTCAGATCCAAGGTGTAATGGTAAAAGGTGAAGGGACGACCTTCCCTTTCCCGCTGAAGCATTTCCACAGCCAGTTTTTCGTACTGGTCATAGAGAACCGGCAAGTCTTCCTGGGTCAACGCATAGGGCTCTCCCGGCGGGCAGACCACCGGTTCCATGGAAAGCTCCGCAAAGCCCAATTCCGCCATATGATAAAGATCTTCTGTGAAGTCCACATTGTCGTGGGTGAAGGTGCCCCGGATATAATAGCCCTTCCCTTTTCGGCTTTCCACAAAATGTTGGAATTTGGGCACGATGGTGTCGTAACTCCCCTTGTTGTCATAGGTACGTCTCAGTCTGTCGTGCACTTCTTTTCGGCCGTCCAGACTCAGCACCACATTATGGATTTCCCGGTTGCAAAATTCAATCACCTCGTCATCGATAAGGATCCCATTGGTGGTTAGGGTGAAACGAAAATTCTTGTCGTGTCTTTTTTCCGCTTCCCTGGCGTAAGCCACAATCTGTTTCACAACCTCCCAGTTCAGCAAGGGCTCCCCGCCAAAAAAATCAACTTCCAGGTTGTGGCGGCTTCCCGAGTTTGCAATCAGAAAATCGATGGCTTGTTTTCCCACCTCGAAAGACATCAGCGCCCGATCGCCGTGGAATTTTCCCTGGCTGGCAAAACAGTATTCGCAATTCAGATTGCAGGTATGGGCGACATGCAGGCACATCGCTTTGATGATTTGGGCCTCCGGCATGATGATTTGGGCCTCCGGCATGATTGCCTGAGTCGAAGCGTCGGAGCCGGACTTCACCGGTCTATCCAGTATAGGTCGGGAAAACAGCTGGCCCGCGTCCCGAAGGGCCTGGACATCCGACAGCACTTCCAAAACTTCATCCCGGGTGACGGAGGCGTCTCCGGCGTATTTTGACAGCATGGATGCGATGAGCTCCTCTTTTGAGGCAACTTCAAAAAGACCAATGATGTCATAGGCCAAAGGGTCCACATCATGGATGGAACCGCTGTTCACATCCAACACGATATGATGTCCGTTGAGAATATATTGATGAATCATTCCTACTCCTAAAAATGGGAAAAAAAGAAGGGCTTGTCACCCTACTTCTTTTCGTTTTCGCATTTCTGATTCGCAACGCCGCAGGAAGTCTTGCAGGCTGACTGGCAGGATGTCTGGCATTCGCCGCAACCCCCGTGCTGTACGCTGTCTTTCAGATTTCGGGTTTCTATGGTTTTTATTCTTTTCATGGTGGTTCTCCTTTGTTTATGTACGTGGTACAGTTTACCGTCAAAGCCTCGTTTTGTCAACCGATTCTAAGCCTGTGCCGATACCTGGAAGGGCTTATATTTACTAATCCCGCTCCCCGTGGTATAATCCCCATATGTTTTTTGATTCACATACACATCTTGAAGAGGACGCCATCGAGGCGATTCAGGGCAGCGACTCCAATATCAGTTATGTCATGGATATCGGCACGGACCTGGAGACTTCTTTACGTGCGGTGGAACATGCGGCAACATACCCATGGTGCTATGCTGTGGTGGGGTATCATCCCCATGAGGCTCGTTTCATGGGAGACGTGGAGCTTTCCATGATTGCCGCGCTGGCCAAAAAACCCAAGGTCAAAGCGATCGGCGAAATCGGGCTGGACTTCCACTACAATTATTCAGAGCCGGATGTGCAACGGGATTGTTTCCGCAAACAGATCCGTCTGGCCAACGATTTTCAAATGCCCATTGTGATCCATTCCCGGGAAGCGGATCAGGAGGTCATGGACATACTCAAAGAGGAGCAGGCCTTTGCCAACACGCGCAAAACCTGGTTCAAGGGAAAAGCCGGGGTGCTTCTCCATTGCTACAGCGGAAGCCGGGAAATGGCGGAGCAGTATGTAAAGCTTGGCGCGGACATTTCCATCGCAGGACCTGTGACCTACAAGAACAATCGGCGCACCATCGAAACCGTCCAGGCCATTGGCCTTGAGCACTTGATGATCGAAACAGATGCGCCTTATCTCACGCCGGAACCCCACCGGGGCAAACGAAACCAGTCCCCTTATGTGATGTTCACCGCCATGAAAGTCGCTGCCATCAAAGGAATCACCTTGGAGGAGGTGGCGAAGGCCACTTGTCAGAATGCAAAAACCTTTTTTGGGATTGTGTGATATAATAGGGTCATGATACAACAACCAATAGAAGAAGACTTTAGAGCCACGATTCAAGGACATGGCTTGATCAAAAAAGGAGACCACATTGTCATCGGCCTTTCCGGAGGTCCCGATTCGGTGTGTCTTTTTCATTTGCTCCTTTCCATCTGTGAGAGCAAACAATTGACATTGCATCCGGTCCACATCAACCACGGGTTCAGGCCCGGCGCTGCGGAAGAGGACCAGGAATATGTGGAGAAGCTGACGGCGTCCGTCGGCATTTCTTGTCGTTCTTTTGTGGTGGACTGCAACAGGCTCGCACGGGAGCAAAAGATCTCCAGTGAAGAAGCCGGGCGAAGGGCGCGTTATGATTCCTTCGCGCAGGTTGCCGATGAAATAGAAGCGGCGGGAACAGACCGCGACCAGATCAAAATAGCGGTTGCACACCATTTGAACGACCAAGTGGAGACCGTGCTGTTCCGTCTGCTGCGTGGTACGGGCACCGACGGCCTTTCCGGCATGGACTACAGTAGGGACAACGGCAAAGGCGTTCAGATTATCCGGCCGTTGCTGGATGTCAAACGGGAAGACATTGAACGATATTGTGAGGAGCACAAATTGACGCCCCAGCGGGATCTGACCAACGACCAGCCGCTGTATACCCGAAATCGAATCCGGCTGGACCTGATTCCCTATATAAAGGAGCATTATAACGCCAACTTTGAAGAGGCCATCCTGCGGCTGTGTAAAATCGCCGGGGACGACAAGGCCTATTTGGGACAGATCGCGGATTTGGCGTTCGATGAACTGCTGAGGAACACGGAATCCCACCGATGCAGGCTGGATGCGGCGGGTCTTCGGGATCTGGCGCCATCCATTCGAAGCAGGGTTCTGTTCAAAGCCCTTGAAGCGGCGGGACTGCCCAGCGGTGTCGGATTCGTTCATATGGAGCAGGCGGAGGCTCTGCTGGAAGAGGGAAAAACCTCATCAAGAATGAATTTCCCCGGGGGTGTGGTCATGGAAGTTTCCTATGACACCGTGGAGCTGTTCAAAGAAGAGGATGAAATCAGGCACAAATCAGCACCGCCCGGATTGAAAACACGTATTTTCAACATCGCGGACCATATTCATAAAGAAAACATTGCGGTTTTTGACTTGGATCTGTTCCTTGCGGAGTACGCCTATCTGGTGGATCCCATTTCCATGATCGCCGTCCGGTCCAGAGAACCGGGGGACTTCATTGTTCTGCCTGGTGTCGGCGGCCGAAAAAGAATACAGGATTTCATGGTGGACATGAAGGTGCCCAGAGAGCTACGGGACGGGATATACATCGTTGCGATCGGCAATGAGATCCTATGGATTCCCAAGGGATTGACCAAAGCCAGATACACACAGAACTACAAAGTGACCGCAGAGACAAAAAAAGTACTCACCCTTGAAATAGATGGTTGATTATGATAAAATTACAAAACATATTTTGTTTTATACAACAAATTTGTGGGCATAAACAAGCTTATTGCTTTGTGGAGGAATTACAACATTGAAAAACTTGTCAAAAAACATTGGAATCTACCTGATCATCTTTGGATTGGTCCTGGCCATGGCTTGGTTTTACAACAAAACCCCCCAGGAACAAGTCAAAGACGTGAATTTTTCACAATTCGTTTCCAAGGTCAAGGCTGAGCAGGTAAAGGAATACCAGGTCGACGAAAACACCATGACCCTCACCGCCACCCTCAAGGATGGGACGAAAATCAAAACAGTGGCGTCATCGGTGCTTGAGATCAACTGGCTCAACGAAACCTATACTTACCCTCAGAGTGACAAAGACATCCTGAAGATTGTCAACAAGGGACCGGATATCACACCATGGTACATTTCCATTTTGCCCACCGCCATCATGATGGTGCTGCTATTGGTTTTCTTCTGGTTCATGGTGATGAATCAGGGCGGAGCCAACAACAAAGCCATGTCGTTTGGCAAAAGTAGAGCCCGTCTCCAAAAGGACAGCGACCTGAAGAAACTGACCTTTGCGGATGTGGCGGGTTTGGATGAAGAAAAGGAGGAGCTGGAGGAGATTGTGGATTTCCTGAAGTTCCCAAAAAAATACAGGAATCTAGGCGCCAGAATACCCAAGGGCATTCTGCTTGTCGGCCCTCCGGGAACCGGCAAAACCTATATCTCAAGAGCGACTGCCGGTGAAGCGGATGTGCCGTTTTTCACCATCAGCGGATCCGATTTTGTGGAGATGTTCGTCGGTGTCGGCGCATCCAGAGTGCGTGATCTGTTTGAACAGGCCAAAAAGAACGCGCCTTGCATCGTTTTCATCGATGAAATCGATGCGGTAGGCCGCCGAAGAGGCGCCGGCATGGGCGGCGGGCATGATGAAAGAGAGCAAACACTGAATCAGTTGCTGGTCGAAATGGATGGCTTTGCCGAGAATCTTGGCATCATCATTCTGGCAGCCACCAACCGTCCCGATATCTTGGATCCGGCCTTGCTGAGACCCGGTCGATTCGACCGCCAGATTTTTATCGGCATTCCCGACATCAAAGCCCGGGAAGCCATTTTTAGAATACATTCAAAGAACAAACCGTTGGATGACGAAGTCGAGCCCAAAGTGCTGGCGCGTAGAACTCCGGGGTTCACCCCGGCGGATATTGAGAATATGCTCAATGAGGCCGCCCTTCTCACCGCACGTCGAAATGGACTGAAGATCCGCATGGAGGAAGTGGAAGAGGCGATCACAAAAGTCATCGCCGGCCCCGAGAAAAAGAGCAGGGTCATCAGCGAGCCTGAACGCAAACTTACCGCGTACCATGAGGCGGGCCACGCCATTGTGGCGGCGTCTTTGCCCAACACCGATCCGGTGCATCAAATCACCATTGTTCCAAGAGGCAGAGCCGGTGGTTTCACCATGATTTTGCCCAAGGAAGACCGGTACTACACCACTAAAACCAGCATGGAAGAACAAATCATCCATCTGATGGGCGGCCGTGTGTCGGAGCAACTGAACTTGCATGACATCAGCACCGGCGCCAGCAGCGACATCAGCCGCGCCACCGAAATCGCCAAGGAAATGGTCACTAAATACGGCTTCAGCACAAAGCTGGGTCCGGTGAACTATAGCTCATCCGAAGAAGTTTTCCTAGGCAAGGACTTTACAAGCAAACAAAACTATTCCGAAGAAACCGCGTCGGAAATCGACGAGGAAGTCAAGGCGATCATAGTCAATGCATATGCCCGTGCCGAAGAAATTCTCATGAAGCACAAAAAGCAACTGGATTCCGTCGCCAAAGCCCTTCTAGAGCTGGAAACCCTTGACGGCAATCAATTCCAGGCGCTGTATGCCGGCAAGACGACAGCCAAAAAACTTGCGGAGGAAGTGAAAGAGCAGGAACACTTGACCAGAATCCGTAATGCTGAAGAAGCGGAAGGAATGAAGAAACTCATCGCCCGACAGGAAGAGGAAGAATCCAAAATGGATTTGGAACCGGATGACAATGTGATGCCTTCGGAAGATGAGCTGTCCGCCTACGACAGCGACTACTTCAAAGAAGACAAGGATCAACCTGAAGACGAATCCAAAGGGGAAGCATTAGCCGAACCCGAAGAGGAAGTCTCGGCGGAATCCAAGGACGAAGAACTGGCGGACACACTGGAAAAACCCAAAAAAGCGACCAAAAAAACCACCGCTAAGAAAGCAAAAAAGAAGGACGAGTAAATGAAGGTAACGGTAAAGGATTTCTTTGAGCTGGCAGCCTTTGCAGACGCCAAAGTGCTGGCCGGAGAACGAAATTTGGGAAGCACAGTCAAAAAGGTCTCCGTTCTTGAAGCCACAACCAAAGAGGATGTGAGGCAATATTGCGCAGCCCCCAATCAGATGATGCTGACCTCATTCTTCGGCATCAACCAAAATGACGAGGCGCAGAGCCAGGTCATCGAAGCGCTCGTGGCCGGCGGCACTACCGCCTTGGTGGTTTTTCATGTCGGCAAGGTGGTCAAGTCAATCGGCAAAAAGGTCATCGATACGGCGGAACGACTGGGACTGCCCCTCATCGCCCTGGGCGAACGTCATGGGCTGGATATGGGGGACGTCATCGACGAAACCATGTCCAAACTGTTCTACGGCAAAAGCAACAACTTCGGCAACGATCTGATCAACAACACCATATTCCACCTGTTGAACTTCGAAAAATACAGCAATTTTCAATCAGCCATCCGTGCGGCGGCGTTGAACAACGACTTCCAGTTGATTCTGCTCAGCGAAGACTTCAACCCCATTTTTTCCGTGGAGACCCGAAACATCACCACCATCGACGAAGCGATTCGGCTGGGCAAAGAACGGGAAGTTGAAAAACAATCCGCGGTGTACACCATGATCGATGTCAACGGCGTACTCACCTATTGGGGTCCGGTTTCCATTCATGATCAAAAATATTTCATGTTCATCGTGGACAATGAGGATTCATATTCAAAGGCTGAAATCACCAAGCTGGCCGAAATCATTGAGCTGGCGATGGGTATGTGGAAATATTCTCCGGAGCGGGATGCCAAAGCGGAGTTCATCAAAGCCATTCGAAGAGGAAACAAGAGCCTCGCCTATACTCTCAAGGACGAAGCCGGCATCAACGTCAGCGAAATCCGAAGTGTGTTTTACGCCAAGGGGATTGAACACGGCAGCAGCAGTTCCCATATCGCCAGTTTCGAAAAAGAAACGGATTTCAAAGTGTTGAAGATCATCGAAGGCGAAGAGACCTATGGCATCATACTCGGTCAAAAGATTGAGGGCATTTCCTACGTCAATCTTTTCGATCGACTCAAAGAAGACAAGCAGGTACGCATTTTTCATGTCACCGGCATCGACGGCATCGAAAGCGCTGCCGACGCATATAGGCTGATCAATGAAACCTGGTCCTTCGTGCAAGTGGTGTTCCCGTTTAAACGGGTGTTCACCAAATACGAAATGGCTCTGGTCAGCAATTGCATCAACATTCAGCTTCAGGGCGGCTATGTCAAAAAGAATTATATGGACCTGCTGGAGACTTTCCGGGACGCCGGGGAGAACAAAGGAAAGCAGCTCTTGGAAACACTGGAGACCTTTGTCCTGGATGCGGGAATGAACAGTGGCAAAACAGCCGAGTTTCTTGGCATCCATGCCAACACCGTCCAATACCGCCTTAAAAAGATCAACGACATTTTGGGAGTGGAAATCACAGGCAACCGGGTCATTCCGGGACTGACCATTTCCTTGGCCCTGAAACGGCTGGAAAAGCTGGTCAGCCAATAAAACGATTCAAAAAGAAAAAAAGAATAATTGTCAATCAAGCCGTCCGCATTGCCAAACCCTTGGTGTCAGACGGCTTTTCCTTTGGCCGAACCTTGCCGGAATTCTGAAAATAAAAACAGGGAAGAATAATGTATACACCGAAATATTCCTTGAAAAATGCATACTTTTCAGTTATAGTGAGTTTGGTGTGTTTCGCCGATTTTTGCGTTCCTCAAAACCAAAACTCGCGGGCACTGAGAAACAGAAAGACCCTATTTTTAATAATAAGGAGGAAATATAATGAACAAGCTTGAACAGCTTCGCGAGTACAAGGCCAAAATCTCCATGGGCGGCGGCAAAGACAAAATCGACGCTCAGCATGCAAAGGGCAAAATGACAGCACGGGAAAGACTGGATATCCTTTTTGACGAGGGAAGCTTCGTTGAAATCGATACCTTTGTAACCAACCGCAGCAACAACTTCGATATGCCCCAAAAGAAATTTCATGGTGACGGCGTTGTAACTGGCTACGGTACTGTTGATGGCAGACTGGTCTTTGCATTTGCACAGGACTTCACAGTCATCGGCGGCTCTCTTGGTGAATACCACGCCGAGAAAATCGTGAAAGTGCAGAACATGGCCTTGAAAATGGGCGCACCAATTGTCGGACTCAACGACTCCGGCGGCGCCAGAGTCGAAGAAGGCGTCAACGCGCTTTCCGGTTTTGCAAAAATATTCAAGAACAATACCATTTCCTCCGGCGTAATCCCACAGATATCCGTCATCATGGGACCCTGCGCAGGCGGCGCGGTGTATTCACCGGCCATCACCGACTTCATCTTCATGGTTGAAAAAACCAGCCAGATGTTCATCACCGGACCTCAAGTCATCAAAACGGTGACCGGAGAGGAAGTGTCGGCGGAAGAGTTGGGCGGCGCCCGTTCCAACAACGTGAAAAGCGGCAATGCCCACTTCATGGGCAAGAACGACGCGGAGACGTTGGCGATGGTGCGCAACTTGCTGAGCTATTTCCCATCAAACAACATGGAAACCCCGCCGGCTTATGCGACCAACGACGATCCCAACAGACAGATTCCGGAATTCAATGAAATCATTCCTGAGAATCCCAACAAGGCGTATGACATGTATGACATCATTCGAGGCTTGGCCGACGACGGTGTTGTTCTGGATGTCGCCGAGCAATGGGCCAAGAGCATCATCACCTGTTTCATCCGTATGGATGGACAGACTGTAGGCGTCATCGCCAACCAGCCAAAGGTTGAAGCCGGATGCCTGAACGTCAATTCATCAGATAAAGCGGCGCGCTTCATTCGAAGATGCGACGCCTTCAATATTCCAATGCTGACCATCGAAGATGTACCTGGATTCTTGCCGGGAACAGATCAGGAATGGGGCGGCATCATCCGACACGGCGCCAAGATGCTCTATGCATACTGCGAAGCAACCGTTCCGATGGTTACACTGATTTGCAGAAAAGCGTATGGCGGTGCCTATATCGGCATGTGCAACAAAGAGCTGGGCTCGGATATGGTTCTGGCTTGGCCATCCGCACAAATCGCGGTCATGGGCGCGTCAGGCGCGGCCAACATCATCTCATCCGTCAAGGCTGAGATCAAGGCTTCCGACGATCCCATTGCCAAAACTCAAGAAAAAATCGAAGAATACGAAGAAAAATTCAATAATCCATACAGGGCAGCCGAAATGGGTTATGTTGACGACGTTATTGAGCCGGCCACATCCAGGCAGAGAATTATCAGCGCCTTCGATATGCTGGCAACCAAGAGAGCTTCCTTGCCGGCCAAGAAGCATGGAAACATTCCGCTATAGGAGGTGGCAAAATGGGCTTAATGGATATATTTGCAGACCCCAGTAAATTTGACACCCTCTCTTTGGGAGATAAAGTGATCGGTTCTCTGGTAACCGCAATGATGGGCATGGGCGTGACCTTTATCGTTTTAATTTTGATCTGGGGATTCATCGCCATGGTTGGCAAAATCGTGCGCAAAGATGAGACTTCAGCCAAGAAAGAACCGGTGGACGTTCCCCTGGCCTCCGCGCCTTCTGTTGCTGCGGCGAACTCCGTTTCCGCTGGAACAGCGTCGGGGACCGCAAATCAGGATGAAGCGTTGATTGCTGTGATCATGGCGGCGATTCTCGCCGCAGAGGGATCAACCTTCACAAACAATTTGGTAATCAAAAAAATCAGGAGAATTCCGGGGCCGGATCCCATTTGGAGCCACGCCGGACGTAATGAGAGCCTGGACAGCAGAAGAGTGTAGGGCCATAATACATTTTTGAGAATTTGCGATGAATTGCGAAAAGGAGAATATTCAATGAAACAGTATAACATTACCGTAAACGGAACCGCATATGCAGTAGAAGTCGAAGAACTGGGTGGCTCTTCCGCACCAAAAGCAGCACCGGCTGCAGCACCCGCCGCCGCATCCGCACCGGCCCCTGCTCCCGCGGCAGCACCGGCTGCAGCACCCGCACCGGCTTCAAAACCAGCCGCCCCCACGGCAGCACCGGCAGCAGGCGCAACGGTTATTTCAGCACCCATCCCCGGCACGGTTTTGGACGTTCGCGTCGCAGCTGGACAGGCAGTCAAGTCCGGAGACATTTTGCTGATCTTGGAAGCCATGAAGATGGAAAACGAAATCATGGCCCCTGTCGACGGCACGGTTGACGTTGTCTCCATCAGCAAAGGCGCCGCGGTGAACGCCGGCGATCTGCTTTTGACCATCAACTAATTGGAACATTGACTAGGCCTTGCTTCGGCAGGGCCTTTTCTGTATAATTGAACCAATCAAATATTTTCAATTCAACGAACTGAACCAATCAAATATTTTCCATCCAACGCGGAGCAAAGGAGGAACATGCCATGCTACTAGCTTTTGATGTGGGGAACACCAACATTGTTCTTGGTGTTTTCAAAGATGGTAAACTCATTCAGAACTGGCGACTTGAAACGGACAACAACAAGAGCGCCGACGAGTACGGAATGATTATAAACCAGCTTTTTTCATATGAGGGCTTGAATATCAAAGACGTGAAAGACATTATCGTATCGACGGTTGTGCCTTCCGTACTGTTCACCATTCAACACCTTTCCCAAAAATATTTCCATAAACGGGCGATTGTCATCGAGCCTGGCGTCAAAACAGGTTTGATCATCAAATATGACAACCCAAAGCAGGTGGGCGCGGACCGCATCGTCAACGCGGTTGCCGCATTTGCCAAATATGGCGGACCGTTGATCATCATTGACTTCGGCACGGCGACCACTTTCTGCGCCATTACCGAGCGGGCTGAATACCTGGGGGGGACCATCGCCCCGGGCCTGAAGATTTCCTCGGAAGCCCTTTTCGAAAAAACGGCAAAACTTCCCAAAGTCGAACTGGAACAACCGGGTCACGTCATATGCAAAAACACTGTCCAATCCATGCAGTCCGGCTTGGTTTACGGGCACACCGGCATGGTGGAGTATATCATCAACAAAATGAAAGTCGAGCTGACCAAGATCAATGGCTCCGACAAACCCATCACCGTTGTTGCCACCGGCGGCTTTGCCGAAATGATCAGTCGGGAAATCGACTGCATCGACCATGTCGACAAACTCCTCACCCTGGAAGGGCTGGAGATCATCTATGAGAAAAACAAAAAACCACCTGCAACGACGGAGTGCAAATAGGACATAGCTATTCTGTGCATTGCGCCTGACAGTGTGCAAAAGTATGAAGCGAGGCCGTCTCTTTCTAGCATTTGATTTCTAGAACAGATGGCCTTTTTGATGAAAATCAGAACGATTTTGGCGGTTATCGAAACCAATTGCAAACGGCGGCCAAACCCTACGGGTGGACTTTGGAATTTGAAAGGGACACATCGAACCCCACCAGCTTTGATGGTAAAATGAAAAATTACGCTTGTGTTTTGATGGCTTTAATAGATAATATAGGAGAAGTTCATTGGAGTTACGATGCCACCACAGAAACAAAACCCGGTCAACGCATAAACGGTATGACCGAGGCACAGTGCTCCGTCTATGTGGGTGGCCCGATAAAAAACTTTTCCAAAAGCCCTGAAAAAATCCAACAATTGCTGGATTTCCTGGAAATCAGGAATTGAACCGACGGGCCGTAAATGATATTGACTACAGAGGAACCGCAATGAAACCAATCGGCAACTTTACCCCTGAAAACCCATTTTTTCTTGCTCCCCTTGCGGGCATCACAGACGCACCCACCAGGCTGCTGGCCAAATCCATGGGTGCGGCTTTGGTCTACACTGAGATGGTCAGCGGGAAAGGACTGATGTACAACAATCAGAACACGGAAAGCATGTTGCGCATCGACCCGGATGAAAAGCCGGTTGCCATTCAAATCTTTGGCGCGGATCCGGAAGTCATCGCCTTCACGGCACGAGAACTTTCAACCAGAGAAAATGCCATTTTGGACATCAATATGGGCTGCCCGGTCCCTAAGGTTGTAAGAAACGGCGAAGGCGCCGCATTGATGAAGAATCCGGAATTGGTGTTTCAAGTGGTCAAGGCGGCCGTTGACAACGCAGGGAAGCCGGTCACCATCAAAATACGCAGCGGATGGAATGAACATTCCATCAACGCCACCGAGGTGGCCCGGGCGGCAGAGGCCGCCGGCGCTGCGGCAGTTGCGGTACATGGCAGAACCCGGGAGCAATTCTATACCGGAAAGGCGGATTGGGCTGTAATCGCGGATGTTGTAAAAAGCGTGGACATTCCGGTCATTGGAAACGGCGATCTTTTTACGGCGGAGGACGCGCTGGCCATGATGAACCAAACCCACTGCGACTATGTGATGTTTGCCAGGGGCGCTCAAGGCAATCCGTGGATTTTCCGGGAGGCCGTCGCTTTATTTGAAGGTCGCCCTAAACCCGCGCCGCCCTCCTCTTCAGAGAAAATCACAATGTTGCTTCATCATTTGGATTTGGCGATTGCAGAAAAAGGAGAGCGCATCGCAGTGATGGAAATGCGAAAACATGTTGGTTGGTACCTCAAAGGAGAGCATGGCGCCGCAGCTGTCAAACGAATCGCAAATCAAATATCAGCGGCAGCCGAATTGCGCAGCCTGTTGGAAAGCCTGCTTTAAAATGGATTCATAAGCAAACATCTTCAAAAGTATGTAAAAAAAAGCAAATCCTCAAAAATATCCATACATTTTCATCATTGGACAAGAAAAAAGTATGGATATTTTTTCTTTTCCAATAAAAATACATATAATTCATGATCATCTGGCCGAAAAAGCTGAAAATGCCGCCAATCGGCCGCCAGCGCAGGAAGAATATTTTTTGAAAATAATTGTTGACAAACAATATTATATGACATATAGTATTGCCGAAAGAACAATATTGTTTATATCCAACAATCATCCAAAGGCAACCATAAACCGGCGGTCGCTGGATGAACCAAAGAAAGGAGCGGGGTAGCATGAGCTTTCAAATCGGATCATCTTTATTGGATGCCTGCGTTCTATCCGTTTTGGCCAAAGGAGATACATATGGCTATGTCTTGACTCAAACCATGAAGCAAGCCATCGATATTTCCGAATCCACCCTCTATCCGGTATTGCGCAGACTCCAGAAGGAAGGTTGCCTCAGAACCTACGACGAGCCTTTTCAAGGGCGAAACCGCAGGTACTATGCCATCACCGAATCGGGTTTGCGTCAATTCACAGCGTATAAAGAGGAATGGACCGCATACAAAAACAAACTGGATTCTCTAATAAACGGAGGTGGAGACAGTGAATAGAAAAGAGTTTTTACGGAAGCTGCAGATGGAACTGTATAAGCTTCCACGGTATGAAATAGATGACGCTATCGCATACTATAACGAATATTTTGAGGAAGCGGGCCCCGACCAGGAGCAGGACGTCATCAGAGAACTGGGGTCGCCGGCAAAAATCGCCACGCAGATCAAAGCGGATTACGCGGTGCGTCAGCTGGAAAATCTGGAAACCGGTCATTATGGCGGGCAGAATAGAAGCAACCAGGCTGGAGCCGAGGGGCAGAACAGAGGCAACACAGACAGTGGGACCGATCAGTACGCGGACAGCTCCAACCAGCAGCAAAAAAACCAGAAACCCCCGGGAAAACTTTCCGCAGCGTGGTGGGTAGTGATCGGCATTGTAGGCGGAATCTTTGCCGCACCGGTTGCCATTCCGGTGGCGTTCGCACTGGCGGCCTTGGTCATCGCAGTCTTTATCGGTATTGTTGCAATCTTGATCGCCGCATTGGTGACCACAATCGCTTTGATTATCATGAGCATTTGCGCCGTGATCTTTGGCATAGCAATGCTGGCGACCAGCGGACCGATGGCGCTGCTGATTATCGGACTTGGACTGATGGGAATTTCTCTCATGGCCCTGCTGACGGCGGGCATCATCGCCTTGGCCAATCTATTCTTCAGAATGTTGGCCAGAAAACGCCGGGAAAGCCAAGTTAGAAGGGAAGAAAAAAAGCGTGGAAAGCTTCAGCAGAAGATTCAACCTCAACCCAATGCCCAGCAAACCACCCAACCTGAACAACCCGAGAAAGCAGGTGAAGACAATGAGTAAAAAAATGAAAGTCTTTATCATCGTATGCGCCGTGGTATTCCTCGCAGGCCTGGCGGCCACCATTGCCGGAATGGCTCTTCACGGCTGGAAAGATTTTTACCGGATTCCAGGTGATTGGCATATCGGCATGAATACCGGAGACAGTAAAACTATGGTTTTCGAAGGCGAGTCCGCCAAGTTCGACTCCCTGGATGTGGATATGACACTTTGCCAAGTGGAAATTTCACAGGGAAGCGGCTACAATGTGGAGCTCACGTATGATTCAAATATGCCCAAGCCGGTGATGACAATCGAAAACGGCAGGCTGACAGTGAAAAGCGGCGACACCCTTCGTCTCGAAGGGAAGGATGAAAATCTCGCGATGCTTCTGAAAATAACCGTCCCAAAAGGAGCGATTCTGAAAGAGGGAATCCTGGACGTGAATCTGGGCCAGTTGAAACTGGCGGATGTTTCCATCAACAACTTGAACATTTCCATGGACGCAGGGGAGTTGACTGCCCAAAACCTTTCTTTTGACAAGGCGGAGATGGACCTTAATTTTTGCAGCGGCGACGTGGAAATCAAAGGATCGGAGTCGGACTACACCTACAAAATCGACAATGAAATCAGCACGATATCGGTCGATGACAGGGAAGTTGGCGACATGGAGAAAAACGGAGCCGTCAATGGCACAAGTTTTAATCTGTCCTGTGATTTCAGCGATGTGGAAATCAACTTTACGTCAACGATATAAGAGTCCGAAAGCGAACAGCTTGGCAGTCCGGGTCAGGGCCCTGCAAATCGATGACCACAGTCCAAACAATGATGAAAGACCGGGCTTTTGCCCCGGTCTTTTGATTGTGTAGGCAAGGTGTAGTTTTAGCAAGGATTGGCGCAGTTCCTTTACATTTCAGATAAAATCTGTATAATTAGAGAGGACTTTGGGACGAGCCAAGAGAGAACCTCCAATCTTTCCAGAGCCGCGCCGGTGGAGTTTCATGAGTGAAAAGTTAGGATCAGAAGTGGAATTGAGATCAACCAGTCAATTTGGGAAAAAATCGAAATTAAAGTTTGCCGTTATTGGTGTCACGCTTTTTTTATGCGCGGCCGGCCTGACAGGGTGCACGACCTATGATAACTTTGTTGAAAGCTTCTTTGGCGGCAGTCATGATGGAGATACCGTCAAAATCGCCTTGTATGAACCGATTTCCGGAGAATACAGTCAAGCGGCGTCGGCGGAGATTGAAGGAGTGGAACTGGCCCACCAGCTTTTCCCGCAAGTGTTGGGCAAAGACGTCGAGTTGGTCTATGCGGACAATGGCTCGGATTTGAATGCGGCGAAGACCACGATTGAAAACCTTGTACAGCAAAAGCCCGCAATTGTGTTGGGCAGCTACGGCAACGCCTTTTCCATGCTGGCTGGAGAAACCTTCCAAAAGGAAAAGATCCCGGCTATAACCATCACCAACACAAATCCATTGGTGAATGCAAGCAATCCCTACTATTTTAGGGTTTGTTTTGTGGAAGCATATCAAGGAAAGGCATTGGCGACATATACGGTCAAGGGCCTGAAGGCCAAAAAGGCCGCTGTGCTTCTACCTCAGGACGACGATTACGCCATGGCGCTGGGAACCACCTATTCCAACAAAATGGTCTCCCTGACCGGGGATGAAAACGCCATCGCCATCAGCCAGAACTATATGGCCGGTGATTTGGACTTCACCACTCAACTGAAGAAAATCAAGGAATCCGGCATTAAGGTTGTATTTCTTCCAGGCGGAGTGAAGGATGCCCTTCGCATCATCGAGCAAGCCAAAGAGATGAATCTCAAGCTGACTTTTCTGGGAACCGAATCCTGGGCGGTTGATGAATTTATGCAGACAGCCATCACCAATGGATGGAACAATGTATTTTTTCCCACCGCTTATGACAGCTCAAACCTTAAAACCGAGATGGCAGATGTATTCCTGAAAGCCTACCAAAAGGACCATGGTGAAAACCAACCGCCCGAAGCCGCCGCGCTGGGCTTTGACGCATACCTGCTGGCGATCGACGCCATCACAAACGCCAAGACCACAGAAGATGGGACGCTGATTGCGAAAGCGTTGTCCGATGAACAGGATTTTCAAGGAGCGTCCGGCGTGATCCGTTTTGACGATCAGGGCAACCCGGAGCGTGCAGTCATCGTAAACGGCATCATAGGAGGCCAGGTGACGCCGGTTTATACCGTCGAGCCCACAGTCAAAACAACCAGCAAAAAATAGAATTTCCGGCAAAGAAATCCCGGCAAGGGAATTCCCCCTTGCGGATACGGGTTCGCGCAGATATAGTGTTTAGTTAGTCATTATTATGGTATATGCATTTGTATGAATATGAATATCAGTCGATTCGGTTGGTAGACCGGTCGACCATAACCAAAAGGAGAGAAAACATGGAAGACAAAATCAAGGCAGGGTTGGAACAAATCAGACCTTTTCTACAGCGAGACGGAGGGGACATTGAATTTGTGGAATATACTCCTGACAAAGTGGTCAAAGTAAGACTGCAGGGACATTGCGCAGGCTGCCCCGGCGCACAAATGACGCTGACCGGCGTCGTTGAAAGACTGTTGAAGGAAAGCTATCCTGAAGACGTTGTTCGGGTAGAGGCGGTTCGATAACCGGAGCGAAAATGGATTACAAAGATCAGCTAAAAAACAAAATAGACGAAAATAGGGAAGCCATGTTGGCTTCCCTAAAACAGTTGTTGGCCATTCGAAGCGTGGTGGAACCCGCCAAGGGGGACATGCCGTTCGGCGCCGGTGTTCAAAAAGCATTTGAATACATGCTGGAGCAAGGCAAAAAAGAAGGTTTCGATACTGAAAACATCGACAATTACGGCGGACATATCGATTTCGGCGGATATCTCACCGACAAAAAGGGCAACATCACCGCTGTCAATGATGAAACCATGGGCATTGTGTGCCATTTGGATACGGTGCCGGAAGGTGAGGGATGGACCCATCCACCTTTTGCCGGCGAAGTGGAAGACGGCAAACTGTATGGGCGAGGCACCATTGATGACAAAGGTCCGGCCATCGCTGCCTTCTTCGCGATGAAAGCCATCAAGGACTGCGGCTTTGTCCCTGAAAAAAGAATTCGGCTCATTTTGGGGCTGGATGAAGAAACCGGGTGGCTCGGCATGCGGTACTATTTGGAGAAAGTCAAAGCCCCGGATTTTGGGTTCACACCGGATGCGGAGTTTCCTGCCATACACGGAGAAAAAGGCGTCCTGATTTTTGACGTAGCCAAAAAATTCACCAAATCCGAAAACAAAGGTCTCGAACTTCGAAGCTTCAAAGGCGGCGAAGCCCCCAACATGGTGGCCGCCAACGCAAGAGTCATTGTCCGTGCCGACAAAAAAGAGGTCTACGAAGCCATCAAAAACAGCGCCGTCGCTTTCCGTGAAAAGACCGGACACCAGATCAAAACCAAGGTGATCGGCAAAACCCTGGAGATAGTCACAACAGGCGTTTCCGCCCATGGCGCGCGGCCCGAAAGCGGATTCAACGCCATTTCGTCCATGATGGAATTCCTGGGTGGATTGTCCTTCAACAATGAGGACGTCAACGACTTCATCGACTTCTACAACCGGTATATCGGCTATGAACTGGACGGCGTTTCCTTGGGATGCGGGTTTGAAGACGAACCTTCGGGAAAATTGATTCTCAATGTGGGAATGGCTGAAATGGACGGCAAAGCGGCCAGACTGACCATCAACATCAGATATCCTGTGACCTTTGACGAGGAAGCGGTTTATCAGGCAATCATGCCTTTGTTGAACCGATACCACTTCGGCATCGTCAAATCTTTGCACCACAAACCCCTATATCGACCTTTGGACGATCCATTCATCACGACTTTGGTGGACTGCTACAGGGATCACACCGGCGACTTTGAATCCCAACCGATGGTCATTGGCGGAGGCACATATGCACGGGCCATGGACCATTGTGTCGCCTTTGGCGCGTCTTTCCCCGGAGAGCGGGAAGTGGCGCATCAAAAAGATGAATTCATTGAAATCGAACAGCTTATAGTGATGACCAATATCTATGCGGACGCCATCTATCGGCTGACTTGCTAGTGCTATGCCCTTGACAACAGTCATATGGGGGCGGTATAATAACACACGTATCATATCTGTTTCAGGGCGAGGTGCGATTCCTCACCGGCGGTAAAGGACAGGGGAAACAACCTTTTGTCACAAGTCCGCGAGCCGAAAGGCAGATCCGGTTGGATTCCGGGACCGACGGTATAGTCCGGATGAAAGAAACGTGAATACTTGGTATTTATGTGCAAGCCTTGGAAGAAATTTCAAGGCTTGATTTATTCGACCTGACAGATTCCACTCACACATTTTTGCATTGCAAAAGGAGGAATCAACAATGAAAGAAACGAAAAACATCACCGCAACCAACAATGGAGGGTCCAACATATTGACCCAACAAAACAAAACCATCAAATTGGCCAAAATGGGCATGCTGGTGGCAATCTCCGTGATATTGGTATATCTGATCCACTTCCCCATCTTTCCGGCGACACCGTTCCTGGAGTATGACCCGGCAGACATCCCAATCTTCATCGGGACCTTTGCATTCGGACCCTTGGCTGGGTTCACACTGACCGTTGTGACGGCGGTGGTGCAGGGACTGACAGTCAGCGCGGCCGGCGGCTGGTTTGGCATTTTGATGCATATTCTGGCAACAGGTGCATTCGTGCTGGTGGCAGGATTGATTTATAAGGCCAACAAATCCAGAAAAGGCGCTGTCATCGGCATGGCGGCAGGCACCTTGACCATGACTGCGATGATGGCTGTGGCCAATATCCTATTGGATCCGATTTTTTACGGAATGCCCGTCAAGGCAGTATATCAGATGATTCCGTTCATCATCGGATTCAACCTGATCAAAGCGGGAGCCAACTCCATCATCACGTTCCTGCTGTACAAAAGACTTTCACACTTCCTGCACAAATAAAATCTTCCGGGTAGATCAATGGCATCTGCTTCGGAAGAAGAGGAGACCATGAGAACCGTCAACATCAAAAACGAAAAAGACACCAGGGCATTCGGACTTGCGTTGGCCCAGAATCTTTCCCCCGGCTCCGTGATTGGACTGGTGGGTGATTTGGGTACAGGCAAGACCACATTGACCCGGTACATAGCGGAGGGACTTGGGATTTCGGAAATGATTCAAAGTCCCACCTTTACGATAATCAGGGAGCACCACGGAGGTCGGCTTCCTCTTTATCATTTTGACGTATATCGGCTGGACGACCCGGATGACATGTTTGAGTTGGGCTATGAGGATTATTTTTTCGGAGACGGAGTCACCGTCGTGGAATGGGCTGACAAAATCGAAGAGTTGATGCCGGAAAACACTTTGTGGATCCATTTGGATTATGGAGCAAAAGAAAATGGGAGAGTTTACACATGTGCATTTTAGCGTTTGAAACAACCGGACCCCATTGTTCGGTCGCCATCGTTGACCAACAGGGAAATCTTTGGGAGGCGGCGTCCAAAGGAACCTTGAACCACTTGCAGTATCTGATGCCTCTCACCCGACAACTGTTGGATGAGAACGGATTGCAACTAGACGATATTGAAGCCATCGCAGTCTCTGAAGGCCCTGGATCCTTTACTGGAATCCGTATCGGCGTCTCTTCAGCCAGGGGACTGGCACAGGCCATTTCCTGCAAAGTCATTCCGGTGCCTACCCTGAAAGCTTTTGCTTACCACGCGCCTTATACCAAGGCGTGGATTTGTCCCATTTTCGACGCCAGAAGAAACCAGGTTTATGGCGGAGTCTTTGCGTGGGAAGAGGATCGCATTGTGGAGGTGGTACCATCAGGGCCCTATATGCTGGAGGAATTTTTGACTTTGCTGGAACAAAAAATCCAGGAAAGGAAACATAAACAGAAAATGCAGCCGGAAAGCCTTGCCTTTTATGGAGATGGTCTGAAAAACTATGGTGAAAAAGTGGCTTTATGGGCTACCCGAAAGTCCCTTTCGGTGGACTTCGCCCCTGAGGAACATCGGTATCAGGAAGCGGGATCCGTGGCGAGGCTAGGGCTTGATGAGATGAAAAAAGGCAATATCAAGGATTATCGGGAAGTGTTCCCAAATTATATGAGAATGGCGGAGGCCCAGCGCAATCTGGAAGAGCGTCTTGCCAAGGAAAAGGAGAAGGCCCATGGGTGAAGTGCTGGTGCGTGCCGCAAACAAAGACGATGTGGACCGGATGACCCAGTTGGACGCCATCTGCTTTTCCTCCCCCTGGAGCCATGCCTCCTTTGAATCCGAGCTGACCACCAATCCCTTGGCATGGTATTTGATCGCTGAAACGCCGGAGGGAAAAATGGTTGGATATGCAGGCTTGTGGGCCATTGAAGACGAAGGCCATATCACCAACGTGGCTGTCCACCCCGACTATAGACGAAAACACCTGGGCAGCATTCTGGTGGAACAGTTGATTGAAACCACCCGCGGCGAAGGACTGAAGAAATATACGCTTGAAGTGCGGGTCACCAACCAGGCGGCCATTTCCCTCTATGAAAAATTTGGATTTCGTGAAGCGGGAATTCGCAAAGGATATTATGAGGACAACAACGAAGACGCCATGATAATGTGGACGGAGGAAGCATGATTAAAGACAAACATTGCACACTGGCGATTGAATCAAGCTGTGACGAGACTTCGGTGGCGCTGGTTCTGGAAGGACGGGAAGTCCTGTCCAATGTGATCGCATCCCAGATTCCAATACATCAGGCGTTTGGCGGAGTGGTGCCGGAAATCGCCTCCAGACACCATCTCCAAAACATCAACAAAGTGGTGGACCAAGCGTTGATGGAAGCCGGCAAAAAAGCTGGCTGCCCTGTATCCCTGGACCAAGTGGACCTGATTGGCGTCACCAAAGGACCGGGACTTGTGGGCGCGCTGTTGATCGGCGTCGCCACTGCCAAAGCCTTTGCCATGGCCTTGAACAAACCCCTTGTTGGCGTGCATCACATTCAAGGGCACATCTGTGCCAACCTCATCGAAACGCCGGACCTTGAGCCGCCTTTCATGGCGTTGATCGTATCCGGCGGGCATACTTGCATCGCTGAGGTGGAAACCCTTCAGCGGATCCATGTGTTGGGGGAGACAAGAGATGACGCCATCGGCGAGGCCTACGACAAAGTGGCCCGCGTGCTGGGGTTGGGATACCCGGGGGGGCCGCTGATCGATAAAATCGCGAAAGAAGGGGACCCGACCAAAGTGGCATTCAAACGGGTGCTTCTGGAAAAGGAATCTCTGGATTTTAGTTTTAGCGGAATCAAAACAGGTGTGTTAAACTATATACACGGAGAAAAACAGGCAGGACGGGAAGTGGGTTCCACGGCGGTGGGCGCGGCTTCCGTGGCCGACGTGGCCGCCGGCTTCCAGCAGGCGGTATTGGACGTGGTGGTGGCCAAAACCATGACCGCCATGGCCCGGTCCAAACAGCGGACTTTGGTTTTGGCAGGCGGCGTCGCCGCCAACAGCAAGCTGCGCGGCATGCTTGCGTTGGCGTGTGCCCGGACCGACATCCGGCTGTGCGTCCCGGCGCCGGTGCTGTGCACCGACAACGCCGCCATGATCGGATGCGCCGCCTACTACAATCACAAGGCCGGGCGGCTGGATGATTTGACCCTTGACGCCTACGCCAATCTTCCGTTGGACACCATCTAAAATGAACCGGCGATGGAAAGCCAATTGAACCGCCGGATCGAATGGATAAATTGAACTGAGAAACAGGCAGAAAAAACATGATCGTTTTAAGCGCAACCAATCTGACAAAAACATACGGAACCGATGTGATCCTCCGGGACATTTCTTTTCATATCAATGAAGGGGATCGGGTTGGCATCATCGGTGCCAACGGCGCCGGCAAAACCACACTTCTGAAATTGCTGTCCGGGGAACTGGCCGGTGACGGCGGAAGTATTTTTGTATCCCAAAACACGACCATCGGCGTGCTCAAGCAAAAGGATGACTTCGACCCGGGACGGACACTGCTGGCGGAGACGGAAGCCATCTTCGCCCACCTGGACCGGATGGAGCAGGACATGCTGGCCCTTTCCCAACAGATTCCAACCATGGAACCTGGCCCGGCCCAGTCCGCCCAGATTCATCGGTACGATGAATTGCATCAGTTGTTTGAACGGCAGGGGGGCTATTCCTACAAAAGCGAAGTCAAAGGCATGCTGACCGGCATGGCATTCGGTGAATCCGACTGGAACAAACCGATTTCCACACTGAGCGGCGGAGAAAAAACAAGATTGGCCCTGGCCTGCCTTCTGTTGAAAAAACCCGATCTGCTCCTCCTCGACGAGCCGACCAACCACCTGGACATCGGCACACTGAAATGGTTGGAGCAGTATCTAAAAAATTACAAGGGAACCATCATATTGATTTCCCATGATCGATATTTTTTGGACCAGACCATCAATCGTATCGCGGAAATCGAGAACCACAAGCTTCACATGTATGAAGGCAATTACAGCACTTTCGCGGAGAAGAAACGGCATCTGCGGGAGGATGAACTAAAAAAGTACCAGACGCAGCAAAAAGAAATCCAGCGTCAGGAGGAAATCATCCGCAGGTTCAAAGGCCACGGCACGGAAAAGCTGGTGAAGAGGGCGCAATCCAGAGAAAAGCGTCTGGCCCAGCTGGAGCGGATCGAGGCGCCGGAAGCCATCCGGGGAAAAATCAAAATCCGTTTCCACGAAAACTTCAAAAGCGGCACCGACGTGCTCCAGGGTGAGCGCCTGGCCATGAGTTTCTCCAATGGGAGAAGCCGCAAAGATCTGTTCCGTGATGTGTCCTTCGACTTCAAGCGAGGCGAACGGATTTGTCTGGTGGGTCCCAACGGCATCGGCAAGACCACTCTGTTCAAAATCATTCTGGGCAAACTGGATCCGGCGGAAGGCCACGTCAAAGTGGGCCACAACGTGGAGTTCGGGTACTATGACCAGGAGCAAAAGCTCCTCAACGAAAACAATTCGGTGCTGGAGGAATTGAAGGATTCCTATCGGCTCTATACGGATACGGAGATGCGAAGCATCCTGGGTCGTTTCCTGTTCAAAAACGACACCGTGTTTCTCCCCATCAGCGCATTGAGCGGCGGGGAACGCGCCAGACTCTCCCTGCTTAAAATGCTCTTGTCCGGTGCCAATGTGCTGCTTTTGGACGAGCCCACCAACCACCTGGACATCGAGTCCAAGGAGGTCTTTGAGGACGCCCTGTTGGATTTTCCCGGCACTATCATCGTCATTTCCCATGACCGGTACTTCCTCCGCAAAATCCCCACCCGCATCCTGGAGTTGGGACGGACCGGACTCACCGAGTATCTGGGAAACTTCGATTATTACGAGGAAAAGAAACAGTCGGTGGAATCCGGTAAAAAATACATGGAAGAACTGGCGGGACCGGCGACACCCGCGCCTTTGCCCCCTTTCCAATCGGCGGCGGAAGAACGTCGGCTCAAAAAAGAAGAGGAAATGGTTCGGCGAAAAGAAGCCCGGGAAGCGGAACGACTGGAACAGGAAATTTCGGAACTGGAGTTCGTCATCAGTGAAATAGAGGACCAGATTACTTCCGAAGCGGTGATGCGTGACCCCCAAGCCCTGGAAAAGCTTGCCGGAGACTTGCAGGACGCCCGGGACGCCCTTAACGGGAAATATGAAAAATGGTTGCAATAGAATGGTAAAGACCATATAATTAAGGACACAGTAGAGTTATGGAGGTACATTATGGCATTTGAAGTAATCAAAAAAATTATCGCAGAGCAATTGAAAGTGGACGAGTCCATTATAACCATGGATACCCATCTCATGAAGGACCTGGAGGCTGATTCCATTGACGCTGTGGAGATCATCATATTAATCGAAGAAAAATACGGCATCGAAATTCCTGATGATGACGCCGAAAAGTTCCAGCGGGTTGGCGATCTGGTCCGATACGTCGAGGGAAGAGTAAAATAATATGAAAAAGGGCGCTAAGATATCCAATGCGGTGATACGTAGACTGCCAAGATACCGAAGGTACCTTGGGGAACTGCAAAAAAAAGGTGTCGACAAGATTTCGTCCAGCGAATTCAGCAAACTCATCGGATATACCGCATCACAGATCCGGCAGGACCTGAACAACTTCGGTGGCTTCGGCCAGCAGGGTTATGGGTATAATGTCAAGGATTTGTACGGTGAAATCAGCGGGATTTTGGGTCTCAAAAACAAATATAAGCTGGTCATTGTCGGCGCAGGGAACCTGGGCCACGCCATCACCAACTATATCGGCAATTTCCGTTCCGGCTTCGCCGTTGAAGGCATTTTTGAAGTCAACCGGGACATGATAGGCCGGGATCTGAATGGGGTGCCGATTCTCAACAACGATGAAATGGTTGAGTTCATTGAACACCACAAAATCGACATTGGGATCATCTGCACCGGCGAGGAAAGCGCCCAGGAAGTGGCGGACAAACTTTGTTTTGCCGGGGTCAAGGGCATTTGGAACTTCGCACCGGTGGACCTGGAGCTGCCGGGACATGTGGCGGTCGAAAACGTCCATCTCAGTGACAGCCTCTATTCCCTGGTTTACCACATCAACAAAAAAGACAACATTATCACACAATAACAAAATAACCGTTTCGATTCGAAACGGTTATTCCTTATCAGTTGCTTGGACTGATCAGAATTTATTATTCTGGCTTTGGAGCGTCAACAGGACAAACTTCTTCACATGCGCCACAATCGATGCATTTGTCAGCGTCGATCACATAGATGCTGTCGCCTTCAGAGATTGCTTCTGTCGGACATTCGCTTGCGCATACGCCACAGCTGATGCACTCTTCGTTAATTTTGTAAGCCATTTTGAATCCTCCTTGTAAGATTGCTGAATTGGTTTGATATTTCGCGGTAATTATATCAAAGAGAATAGAATAAGTAAAGAGAGAAAAGGACAACTAAGATGAAAGTTTACGCTCTGGTTGGAAAAAGCGGAACCGGCAAAAGCTATCAGGCCATGAATGTTTGCCGGACGAAAAACATCGTCAGCATCATCGACGATGGTCTCTTGATTTACAACAACGACGTGGTCGCCGGGATTTCCGCCAAGCGGCAGCCCACTGTGGTGGGCGCCATCAAAACCGCACTCTTCAGCAAAGACGAACATAAGGCGGACGTGGTCCGGAAGCTCAAAACCATCAAACCCGAAAGCACGCTGATCATCGGCACTTCCGACGCCATGGTTGACCGAATCCGCGAGCGCCTTGAATTGCCGGCGTTTGAAGAAGTCATCTACATCGAGGACATCACCAGCGAAAAGGAGCGGGAAGTCGCCCGCAAACAGCGCTTTAGCCAGGGAAAACACGTCATCCCCGTGCCGTCCATGAAGCTCAAACGGCATTTTTCCGGATACTTTGTGGATCCCCTTCGGATTTTCCGAGGATGGGGACCAGGTAAAGGCGCATTCACCGAAAAATCTGTGGTACGGCCCACCTACAGCTATTTGGGAGAGTTCAAGATTTCCGACAAAGTCATTTCCGATATCATTGAGCTGTCTGCTGAAGAAATCAAAGACGTTTCCGAGGTGCTGCGTGTGATGACCGAAAACAAAAAAAGCGGTCTTCGCATCACGGTGCTGGTCACAATGAAACTGGGAAGCCAGGCTGTTGAGGTGGCCAAAAAGTTGCAGCAAAACTGCGCACTGATGATAGAAAGCATGACAGCCTTCAACATCAAGCAAATCAACGTGGAGATTCGTGGTTTGACATGAGTGAATTGAGATTTGATGTAAAAGACTTCAACCCGGAACATATTTTTGAATCGGGCCAATGTTTTCGCTGGACGAGGGAGGCGGACCAAAGTTATACTGGTATTGCGTCAGGCAGAATCGTCAATCTTCGGTTTGAACCCAAATCCCCGGAAGGGGGGGTCATCATTTTGGACAACGCCCTGTCGACGGATCAGGCATTTTGGTTCAACTATTTTGATCTGGGAACCGATTATGGGCAAATCAAGTCCCGGCTGTCCGGACAGGACAAGGTGGTGGCTAAAGCCATCGAAGCCGGCGCAGGGATGCGAATCCTACGGCAGGATCCTTGGGAAACCCTGGTTTCTTTTATTTTATCGGCGAACAACAATATCCCCCGCATCAAAAAATGTGTGGAGGCCCTTGCCTTGAATTTTGGCCGGGAGGCGGGAACATACCGAGGCCGAACCTACCACAACCTGCCCACTTGGGAAGTGTTGGCTGATTTGTCGGAAGAGGACTTGGCCTGCTGTCGTTTGGGATACCGTGCCAAATATCTGATCGCCACCGCCAAGGAGATCCGGGCGAGGGGCATCGACACCTTGGAGGACTGCATCCATGGCCTCAGCGGCGTGGGACCCAAAGTGGCCAACTGCATTCTGCTGTTTTCTCTTGCCAGGCTGCACCGCTTTCCCATCGATGTATGGGTGCGTAAGGTCATGCATCAACTGTACGGCTTTGATGAAAAAGACACCAAGGGAATGACGGAGTTTGCGGACCGGACCTTCGGCCCCTATGCCGGCGTCGCCCAGCAATATTTATTCTATTATATGAGAACGATGAACCAATAGACATGGGAAATCGGTTCACGAAGGAGTTGACATGTTAGGACCTATAGTCAATGCTGTAACCATAGTAATTTGTTCCCTGTTTGGGATGCTGCTGGCCAAAAGCTTCGGCAAAAGCATTCCCGACCGATTTCAGGAAACCATAATGAAGGGTCTTGGACTGACCGTAATTTACATCGGCATCTCCGGCGCCCTCCAAAGCAAAGAAAGCCTTGTCATGATTCTCAGCATTGTGCTGGGCGCCATCATAGGCGAAATTCTCAACATCGATAAAGGCATGCGTTGGCTGGGGGACTGGACTGAAAAGAAATTGGGCTTTTCGGGCGGGGGGTTCACCAAAGGATTCGTCTCCGCCACCATCATCTTCTGCACCGGATCCATGGCCATTGTGGGCGCCATGGAAAGCGGCTTGATGGGAGACCACCAAATGCTCTTCGCCAAGTCCATTCTGGACGGCACCATCTGCATCGTCTTCGCCTATCGCATGGGAATCGGCGTAGCCTTTTCCGCTGTGCCTGTTCTCATCTATGAAGGCGGCATCGCCCTGCTCTCCATGTGCGCGGCCGGGTTCATTCCGGATCCCATCATCGTGGAGATGTCCGCCACCGGAAGCCTGGTGGTGGCCGCCATCGGATTCAATTTTCTGGACATCAAAGAAATCCGTGTCGCCAACCTGATCCCCGCCGTCTTCATGCCTTGGTTGATCATGGGCATTCAAGGGTTGTTTTCTTGAGAAAACCCAAAAAATCAGGCACATATTTGAAATAAAAAGCCGAAGAATTTAATTCTTCGGCTTTTTTGTGTTGTTGTGGATTTTGATCAAGAGAACCAGCGCGACGGTGATGACCGCCATGCTGATTATGGATAGCAAAATCCACAGGATCATTAAGGTTGCAGGCAAAAGCGCTGTCGACATTTTTATAATCTATCCCCTTCCATCATTCTTTGGTTTGAGTCTCGTATTGCGCATCCTTTTTGGGGACCGGAAATAGTTTTAATACGATAAAAAGGATGATCGCATAAGAAAGGATAATGTAGATTCCCTCTCCGACTTTGCAGATGAATTCTCCGATGAAATACCCAAATGTATTGTTTATTGTCTCATAGGTATTGTCGAAAAGCTTACGTGGGCCCAATAGCGCCATGAAAACCGTGTTGCCTACAAGAATCGTAAGGATGACGCCGATTTTTCTCAATAGTGTGTTGCTCATAACTCATTCCTTTCTATCGTTGAAGTTTGACGTCCTCTTTATTGATTGTTGTTTTCACGTAATAGTTTGAATTCGTCCTCAAGTTATAATATTTGTCGATTTTGACATCTCCGATTCCCGTGACTTTAAATTGACTATATCCTTTGTCCTTTGTCCACGTGTAGGATGTGCTGGTTTTCCATCCCAGATTGATGGACATCTGAATTCCATAGACAGTTGCCGTGAGAGTGGAACTGATGTCAAACCCGTTGGATCTGGTCACGGACGATGCGGAAGTCCAGCCGAATATATCTCCAATGGTCTTATTGTATAGATACTGGGAGGAGATGTACTGCATGCCGCCGCCATCTCTGGCAATCGGGTTCAGAATGAGAGACATATCGAACTTATCCCCATCAATGAAGGTGGGAATTTCTCCGTCGACGAGTTTATCTTCGAATACGATGGCATTGCCCCGGGTGTTGCCCATGCAGCCATCGACATTTGTCGCTGCCGATGCGGCAACCGGGTTGAAGAAAACCGTAAATGATAATGCGGCCACCATCAAGATGAGTAGAATCCTGCGCCACACTGTTGCAATGACTATAAGTGTTGAATTGTTGTCCATAAAGTTACCTCCTATCGTTGATTGCGTTTTCGTGTATCGTTTGAAATCCCCAATGACGTCTATGGTTGCTATAACAATAGCATAGATAGAGCGAAAATGCAATATGCACAATAAGGCAATGTTCGATTTGGCGATAAAACATAAAATAGCACAAAAACGATTTTTGACCATATAGTTTGTGCTGAACAAACAAAAAACAATCAAAAAATATATTAAATTTAGACAAAAAATTATCCTAAACAATTGACAATCCAAAATAATGGCATATAATGATACTACTATGCCGTTTCATGTAGTGAAATAGGAGGAAACCAGATCAAATGAAATTGACAGGATCACAAATTGTAGCGGAAATCTTGCTTGAGCAGGGCGTGGATACGATTTTTGGCTATCCTGGGGGTGCCGCTCTGAACTTGTACGACACGCTGTATGAATACAAGGACCGGATTCGCCATATCCTTTCCGCCCATGAACAGGGTGCCGCCCATGCGGCGGACGGGTATGCCAGGGCAACCGGCAAGACCGGTGTGGTTTTTGCCACCAGCGGACCTGGAGCCACCAATCTGGTCACCGGCATCGCCACCGCATTCATGGACAGCGTGCCCCTTGTCGCCATCACCGCAAACGTCTCCGAGCACTTGATCGGCAGAGACGCTTTTCAGGAGATTTGCATCACCGGCGTCACCATGCCCATCACCAAACACAACTATTTTGTCAACAAAATCCAGGACCTGCCCAAAGCGCTCCACGGTGCGTTCCGCATCGCCAACAGCGGAAGGAAGGGCCCTGTTTTAGTTGATATCACAAAGGATGTCACTGCTGCAACCATGGACTATCGGCCGGAATACACCCCCGAAGAAAAGGAAATCCCCGCCTCCATCGACAGGAAGCTGCTCAAAAAGATCGCCGATCTGATCAATGGCGCCAAGCGGCCGGTTCTTTACGTGGGCGGCGGCGTCTGCGCGTCCAATGCCGAAAAAGAGCTCAACCAATTCATGGAGCTGGCGGAGCTGCCGGTGGGCTACACCCTGATGGCGGCTGGCGTGGTGGGTGCCGACAACCCCAAATGTCTGGGGATGCTTGGCATGCATGGGACCATCGCGGCCAACAAGGCCATCGACCGATGTGATGTGCTTTTGGCGCTGGGAACCAGATTCAGCGACCGGGTCGCCTTGAATCCAGCCAAATTCGCCAAAAGGGCCGTTCGCATACAGGTGGATATCGACAAAAGCGAAATCAACAAAAACGTCCTGGTGGACTTCAGCGTCATCAGCGACATCAAAGAATTTTTGCAGCAGCTGCTACCGCTGATCCAGGAGAAACACCGGGGCGAATGGATGGAAGAAATCCTGGAGATGAAGAAATACTCAGGGGACAGCAAAACCTCCGACGCCATGCTGCATCCCAGTGAAATCATCGGAATACTTTGCGACAATACGGACAAGGAGACCCTTTATGTGACAGATGTCGGGCAGCACCAGATGTGGACCGCCCAGTATCTCAAGCACAATCATACCAGCAAGTTCATCACCAGCGGCGGCCTTGGCACCATGGGATTTGGTTATGGCGCCGCCATCGGCGCGCAGATCGGCAGACCGGAGAAGCGGGTGATTCACATCACCGGGGACGGGTCTTTCCACATGAACCTCAATGAGGCCTGCACCGCTGTGAGCCAGAACCTGCCCATCATCACGGTCATCATGAACAACCAAGTGCTGGGCATGGTGTACCAGTGGCAGTCCACTTTCTACAAAGACCGGCATTCCCAGACATCGCCCCAACGCAAAACCGATTTTCTCAAATTGGCGGATGGCTTCGGTGTCAAAGGCTTTCGGGCCACCACGCCGGAAGAATTCAAGGCGGCGTTTCTGGCAGCCATGCAGGAAACCGGCCCGGTGTGGATCGAATGCATGCTCAGCAAAAACGAACGGGTTTTGCCTATGATACCAAGCGGCGGAACCATTGAAGATATGATTATCGGTTAGGAGGCGAGATGAAATGACCACAAAAAAAGAAGTCATCAGTATCTTTGTTGACAACCAGGCCAACGTCCTGACCAGGGTTGCAGGTCTCTTTGGGCGAAGAGGATTCAACATCGACTCCCTGACTGTTTCCGCCACCGACAATCCGGATCTTTCCCGGATCACCATCGTCTTTGAAGGAGACGAGGTGGGACTGGCTCAAATTCTGGCCCATACGGAGAAGTTGGAAGTTGTACGGGGCATCTACCCCCTCAACCGGGAAGACAGCCTTTTTCGGGAATTGCTCCTGATGAAAGTCAAATGCAACGAAGAAAACCGAAGCGCCATACGGGAAATCGTTGACATTTACCGGGGTCGTATTGTAGATTTATCAAAAGAAAGCATGATCATCGAAAGCACCGGCGCGCCGGAGAAGATCGACGGGCTCATGAAAATGCTGGAAGACTATGAGATTCTGGAGGTCTGCCGTACCGGAGTCACCGGAATTTTACGGGGGTGGAAAACCGCTCCCGAGATCACGGACCTGTAGTCCCATCAAAATGTATATTATATGAAATCAACCATAACAAGCGATGCCAAGCATCGGGAACGGAGAAAAGAATGATCAAGAAATACTATGACCAGGATTGCAATTTGAGGCTATTGGATGGCAAAACCGTCGCCATCATCGGGTTTGGAAGCCAGGGTCACGCCCATGCCCAAAACTTGAAGGACAGCGGGGCCAAAGTCATCGTCGGATTGAGACCGGATTCCAAAAGTTGCAAAGACGTCGAGGCTGCGGGAATCCCCGTGATGGATGTTCCTTCCGCCGCAAAACAGGGTGACTTTGTCATGATGCTGGTACCCGATGAAAAAGCGGCTGACATCTACAATCTGGAAGTGGCTCCCAACCTGGAGGAAGGCAACGTCCTCATGTTCGCCCATGGTTTCAATATTCATTTCAATCTCATCAAACCGGCTGAATATCTGGATGTCATCATGGTCGCGCCCAAAGGACCCGGGCATACGGTTCGAACCCAATATCTGGAGGGCAAAGGTGTTCCCAGCCTGATCGCCATCCATCAGGACAAATCCGGCAAAGCCAAGGACTATGCCCTGGCCTATGCTTCCGGCATCGGCGCGGGACGGGCCGGCATTCTGGAGACCAGTTTTAAAGAAGAAACCGAAACCGACCTTTTCGGCGAGCAAGCCGTGCTGTGCGGCGGCGTCACTGAATTGATGAAGGCCGGGTTTGACACATTGGTGGAGGCCGGTTACGAGCCGGAAATGGCGTACTTTGAATGCGTCCACGAAATGAAGCTCATCGTCGACCTGATCAACAGCGGCGGATTTGAAATGATGCGGTATTCTGTTTCCAACACCGCGGAATTCGGCGACTATCACGTAGGCAAAAAAATCATCACCAAAGACACCCGGGCCGCCATGAAGGAAGTGCTGGAAGACATCCAGTCCGGCGCCTTCGCCAGTGAATTCGTCCGTGAGATGTCCGCGGGGCGCCAAGCCAAGTTCCTGACCACCAGAAGACGTGAATCCGAGCATCTGCTTTGCCAGGTGGGCCGGGAATTGAGAAAAATGATGTCCTGGTTGAAGAAATAGGAGAAATCGATGAAACGAAGAAGCGATAAAGTCACAAAGGGTATCGAAAGAGCGCCGATGCGAAGCCTTTTCTACTCCATGGGCTTCACGGAGGAAGAACTTAAACGTCCTTTGATCGGTGTGGTCTCAGCCCACAGTGAAATTGTTCCGGGGCATATCCATTTGGACAAAATTGCCGAAGCGGCCAAAGCCGGCGTTCGAATGGCGGGAGGCACGCCCATTTTGATTCCGTCCATTGGCGTATGCGATGGCATCGCCATGGGACATGAAGGCATGAAATACAGCCTGGCCAGCAGGGAACTTATCGCCGACAGCCTGGAGACCATGGCCATGGCCCACTGTCTGGACGGATTGGTGTTGATTCCCAATTGCGACAAAATCGTTCCCGGCATGGTGATGGCGGCGGCACGGCTGGACATTCCGGCCATCGTCTGCTCCGGCGGGCCCATGATGCCCGGCAAACTGGGGAGCAGGGAGATTGATCTGAACACGGTTTTTGAAGCTGTGGGATCGCGAAAAGCCAACCTTATCACGGATGAGGGATTGACGGAGATCGAGCAAAACGCTTGCCCCGGTTGTGGATCCTGTGCCGGCATGTTCACCGCCAACAGCCTGAACTGCCTGTGCGAAGCCATTGGCATCGCTCTTCCGGGCAACGGGACGATCCCTGCCATCAGCAGTGGACGAATCCGTTTGGCAAAAGAGGCGGGGATGAAGATCATGGAGTTGGTGGAAGTGGGCATCACCGCCCGGGATATCATCAACCGTGAATCCATCGAAAACGCAATCGCCTGCGACATGGCATTGGGATGCTCCACCAACAGTGTCCTGCATCTGATGGCCATCGCCAACGAAGCCAAGGTGGATGTGGATCTGGATTTGTTCAACCAATTCAGCGACAAGGTCCCCAACCTTTGCAGATTGGCGCCGGCAGGCCCCACCCATATTGTGGACCTGTATGAAGCCGGCGGCGTTCAAGCGGTACTGTCCGAGCTCAAAAAGAAAAAATTGCTCAATCTCAACGTGATGACCGCCACCGGGCGCACGCTCAAAGAAAATCTCAAAAATGTGATAGTGCTGGACAACCAGGTCATCCGACCCATCGAAAATCCCTATAGTGGGACAGGCGGCATCGCCATCCTTCGGGGCAACATCGCACCGGAAGGGTGTGTGGTCAAGCGCAGCGCTGTGGCGCCTGAAATGCTGCAACACACAGGCCCGGCACGGGTTTTTGACGGAGAGGAACAGGCAATCGAGGCCATCTACGCCGGGATGATCAAAGAAGACGACGTTGTGGTCATACGCTACGAAGGACCCAAAGGGGGACCGGGCATGCGTGAAATGCTGGGACCCACCAGCGCGCTGGCGGGAATGGGTCTTGACAAGTCGGTGGCGTTGATCACCGACGGCCGGTTCAGCGGCGCAAGCAAAGGAGCCTCCATCGGCCATGTGTGCCCTGAGGCGGCGGCCGGCGGACCCATTGGATTGCTTTTGGAAGGGGACATCATTGAGATCGACATCCCCAGCCATTCCATCCATGCCCAGGTTGCCGACGAAGAACTGCAACAACGAAAAGAAACCGTCGCGACGCCGTCGCCCAGAGTCACCTCTGGTTGGCTGGTGCGCTATATGAGAAATGTGACCGGCGCCAATCGGGGAGCGGTCATGGAGTAAAGGGAGCAAATTCATGCTAACATTGGAACGTATATACCAGGCAGCCCATCTGTTGAAAAATGTCATCAGGGAAACGGATATGATTCCCGCATCCAACATCAAGACCAATTGCGACCTTTACCTGAAAACCGAGAATCTCCAAAAAACCGGATCTTTCAAGCTCCGAGGCGCCTATTTTGAAATGAGCCAGATGAACCCGGAAGAACGGGCCAAAGGCGTGGTCGCCTGTTCGGCGGGAAACCATGCCCAGGGCGTGGGCTTTGCCGCCAGAGAACTGGGCATCTCCGCCACGATTTTTCTTCCCAGCACCGCACCCATCTCCAAAGTGGAGGCCACCCGGCAATACGGGGCTGAAATCAAGTTGGTGGACGGAGTGTACGACGACGCCTACAACGAAGCCATCGCCTGGCAAAAACAAACCGGCGCCGCCTTTGTCCATCCTTTCAACGACGAGGATGTCATAGCGGGCCAGGGGACCATCGGCCTTGAGATTCTCCAGCAACTGCCGGACATGGAAGCCGTCGTGGTTCCTGTGGGCGGCGGGGGATTGATTTCAGGCATCGCCTATGTCATCAAAAAGCTCAAGCCCTCCTGCAAAGTGTACGGTGTTCAGGCGGAAGGGGCCTGCAGCATGTCCAACGCAATGGAAAAAAACAAGCACTGCGGACTTTCCAGCATCTCCACTTTCGCCGACGGCATCGCCGTGAAGTGTCCGGGAGAGCTGACATTCGACTTGTGCCAAAAGTATGTGGATCAGGTGATCACCGTGTCCGACGATGAAATCGCCACGGCCATCCTGACATTGATGGAGCAGCAAAAACTGGTGGCTGAAGGAGCCGGCGCCGTATCCGTGGCAGCTGTGCTTTTCAACAAACTGCCATTGGAAGGCAAAAAAGTCTGCGCCATTGTTTCCGGTGGCAACATAGATGTGAACATCCTTTCCCGGGTCATCAACCGAGGCCTTGAAACATCAGGCCGGCTGTCGGAAGTCACCATCGAGCTTTTGGACAAACCGGGACAGCTTCGGGATGTGGCCGACATCATCGCCAAAACCGGCGCCAATGTGACCAAGGTCAGCCATAAGGTGGGGGGTGAAAACACCGACATCAACGGATGCTATCTCCACGTTTCCATGGAAACCAGAAACCACGCCCATTTGGTGGAAATTGAAGAGGCCTTCGCCAGAGCAGGATATAAACTGATTCACAAGCCGTGATGCCGGAAACGGCAACGTAAAGAAAGGGAAAACAATGAAGAAAGTGATTTTTACCGAAAACGCACCTGCACCCATCGGGCCGTATTCGCAGGCCATTTTGGTGGATAATATTTTGTATTGTTCCGGACAGATTCCATTGGACGCTGTTTCCGGCCAGATAGAAGGAAACGACATTGAAAGCCAAACCGAAAAGGTTTGCAACAATCTGAAATCCGTGTTGGCGGCAGCGGGAATGACCTTCGAAAACGTGGTCAAGACAACCTGCTTCCTGTCAGAGATGTCCAACTTTGTCGCGTTCAACCAAGTGTATGCCAAGTACTTTGTCTCCAACCCCGCCCGATCCACTGTGGCAGTGAAAGAATTGCCTAAGAACGTGCTGGTGGAAGTGGAAGTCCTTGCAGCAAAATAGAATCAATGAACTGTACGGCAACCCGGGGACTCCGGCCGTTGCTGCGGAGCGCGAAGGCTTCGGCCAACCGGTCCAGTTCATCAAAGGGCATGACAATGCCCTTTTCTTTTGCCATGGAATGGACAATTTCCAAATATTCCTGACGCTTGGGAGATTCAAAGATGATGGTCAGCCCGAAACGTCCCGCCAGTCCCATGGTCTCCTGTAGGCCGTCGTTGACGTGAAGGGTGTCTCCCGCCCGGTCCTGATGGGTTTCTTTGACCAAGTGTCTGCGGTTGGTGGTGGCGAAAATCACCACATTGTCCCCCTGGGACAACAGACCGCCTTCCAAAGTGGTTTTCAGTGCGGTGAAATCATCATCCACCCGGGAAAACGTCAAATCGTCTATAAACAATATGAATTTCAGGGGATTGTCCGAAAGGGTTTCAATCAACATCGGAAGCCGATCCAGCTGGTTCTTGGCCACTTCTATGATTCGAAGACCCTTGGATGCGTATTCTCTGGCAAAAGCCTTGATGGTGGAACTTTTGCCGGTGCCTGCGTCTCCATAGAGGAGCATGTTCTGCCAGGCTCGATTGTCGACAAATCCTTCAATATTCCTGCGGATTTGTTCCCGTTCCCTTTCATAACCAAACAAGCTTGAGATTTGGATGGGGTCCGGGTACCGTACCGGAACGGGTGATCCGTCCCGTAAGGTGAATCCATAGTATTTGGCCCAAATGCCATATCCCCGCACCGGAATTTTTCGGAGAAACCAGTCGTACTCCTCGGTGAGCTGCGCCTGTCCCCAGGTCCAGTCGGGCCCCTGCCACAAAAGCTTCTGGCCCGGTTGTATGGCATCTTTGAGGCGAGTGGAATCCAAGGTGGCAAGACGTTCAAGGATGGCGAGATCCCTGCGCTTGGCTTGCTCCAAAATGGGGGAAAGTTTTTGACCCGATGCCGCCGCCTTGACGCAGACATTGTCATCATCCATCATCATATCCAAAATCCAGCGGCCCAAATCCGTATGGGTCTCATACAATCCCGCCAAAAAATCCCCGTATAGGGCTTTGACGGTTTTTCCATCGTTTCCGGAATCCTCATTGTTGGATGTCGATTCACCGGCCTTTTCCAACACTTGCATCAACCGGATCATGGATGGTGCAGCCAAAAGTCCTCTAAAAACTGTGAGACCCAGCAGGTCCTGATAAACCCTACTGATGATTTTTTTTGCCGATTCATTTCCCATTTTTGTCTTCTCCTCTTTTGCATTATATCATATGCTAATGTATAATGAAGAAAAATAGGAGGGGAAAATGCCATGATTTATGTCATTCAATTGGAAAAAAACAAACGGATTCCCGAGGCGGTGGCCCATTTGGTCAGCGATAATCTGACGGGTCAGCTGGAGGCGGACCGGGTGCCTGAATTTGAAAGTTTGGCGGATGAGACAGTATTTTCTTTCCAGCTTCTCCAAGGCGAGGATCCAGAGCGTGTTCCAGAAGACATCATCGTTTCTCTGCGGGAAAACGACATGGTTATTCTGTGCGTTTCCCCAAAAACCAGGGAATTCTTGGTGACATTGACGGAAGAGGGCCTGGGCCCATCTCCCACCGAAGCCACCGTGACAAATCCTGACAAGGTGCTCCAGCTGTTTTTTTCCGAGATGATAAGGGAAGATTTCGAGTACATCGAAGACCTGGAGGACCGGATCACCGAGACGGAGAATGGACTGATTCTCACAGGTGACGAAACGGCGCCGGCCAAAATCATCGCCTATCGCAAAGAAATCCGACGACTAAAAAAATATGCGGAATCCCTGGGGCGCATTCTGCAGGGACTTTATGAAAACGAAAACAAGCTGATGACGGATGAAATGCAAAGGCATTTCAAGATATTGAACGATAAAATGGACCGGGTGTTGATGGAAGCCCAAACACTCCACGAATATGTTTCCCAATTGCGGGAAGCCTACCAAGCCCAAACCGACATTGAACAAAACAATCTGATGAAGGTTTTTACAGTGGTTGCGACCATCTTCATGCCACTCACCCTTTTGGTGGGGTGGTACGGTATGAACCTCAAGATGCCGGAAGTCCAAATGGACTGGGCGTATCCGGTGGTGGTGGTCGTCAGCGCGATCATCTTCTTTGGCGGATTGATTTTTTTCCGCAAGAAAAAATGGCTTTAGAAATCGTGGAGGCTTGACGTGAAGACAAGACAGGCACTATACTGCAGAACCTTTCAAACTATGCTTAAAGCGGGATCTCATTTGATGCCCTGGCGCCAACCCATCCTTTTGGACGGGGAAAACGCGGTGCGAAGATTGCCGGCGCTCATCGCCGGACAGGGTTGTCAAAACCTGCTCATCGTGACAGGTCCCCATATCTGTTCTTCCGGTCTTTTGGACCCTCTTCTGTCCGGGTTGGATCAAGGGAAGATCCGCTATACGGTTTTCAGCAACCTTCAAGCCAACCCTACCATTGAAAACGTGGAAAACGCCGTCGCTTCATACCACAAAAATCACTGCGACAGCCTGTTGGCGGTAGGGGGAGGATCTCCCATGGACTGCGCCAAGGCTTGTGGAGCGAGAATCGCACGACCGGCCAAAACCGTTTCCCAACTGAAAGGACTATTCAAGGTAATGCATCGGTTGCCGCCGTTTTTTGCCGTGCCGACCACAGCCGGCACCGGCTCGGAAACCACAGTGGCCGCCGTCATCATGGACGGCCGGACCCATCACAAATATGCCATCAACGACATTTCCCTGGTCCCCGGATGGGCGGTGCTGGATCCGGTGTTGACAGTGGGGCTGCCGCCGTTCATCACCGCCACCACCGGGATGGATGTGTTGACCCACGCCGTGGAGGCCTACATCGGCAGGAGCAATACGGCCAAAACCAAAAAATGGGCCATCGAGGCCACCAGATTGGTGTTCGAAAATCTGGAGGAATGCCATCGCAACGGCGCGAACCTCGTCGCCCGGGACAACATGCTGAAAGCATCCTATCTGGCAGGCGCGGCGTTCACACGGGCCTATGTGGGATATGTACACGCCATCGCCCATACCATCGGCGGATTTTATGGCGTGCCTCATGGCTTGGCCAACGCGGTGATACTTCCCAAAATGCTGGAGCGTTACGGCGAAAGCGTACATCGATCCCTGGCGGAGTTGGCGGAGGCCGCAGGTGTTTCTTCAAGCGCCCCGGCGTTCATCGATGCCATCAAACAAATGAACCGGCGGATGGAAATCCCCGGTGCCTTTACCCAAATAAAAAAAGAAGATATCCCCCAAATGGCAGCATACACCGACAAGGAGGGAAATCCTCTGTACCCGGTGCCCTTGCTGTTGGATAAAGAGGAACTGGCGGAGGTGATCGCCGGCCTCATGGAGCGGACCCGTTGAGGGCCGCTGGAGATGGGAACATGGAACAAAAGAAAACCAAACAAAAAAACTGGCCTACAATTCTATTTATGGTTTTGACCGCAGGAGGGCTGATCGCCGTTTTGCTTTTGGGACAGGCCCATGGGCTGGACATTCTGTGGATTGGCGCCGGGTATATTGTGACCATGTCCGTCACCCTGCTTCTTCAATTGATCCTTCACGAATTCGGCCATCTGCTGGGCGGATTGGCCAGTGGATATGTGTTTGTCTTTTTTCGTATCCTAAACATACAAATCATGGGGCAAAACGGCAAACTGATCCGAAAAAAATTCCACATCGTAGGAACCGGCGGACAGTGCCTCATGGCGCCGCCAAAACCGTATGACCCGGATTTTCCCTATAAGTTGTACAATTTGGCCGGCGGCTTTTTCAATCTGCTGATGGCGGGCATCGCCCTGTTCCTCATCATTCTCCTAAGCCTGAACGGACACCCGGGCAGCCTTTGGATCCTTTTCCTTGTGCCATTGTTCACAGCGGGCGTCTACTGCGGCGCAACCAACCTGATCCCCATGTTCGTTGGAGGCATCGCAAACGATGGCTGGAACGTGGCCCATTTGGGCAAAGATCCGGAAGCCCGGCGGATTCTTTGGTTTATGCTGGATGTCATGGCCTTTATTTCCCAGGGCGGACGTTTTCGGGACTTGCCGGAAGAGTGGTTTGAACTGGGGGGCGATATTGATTTCACCGACTACTACCGATGCGCGTTGGCCGTTTATCGGTTCAACTATCTGGAAGATGGCGGCAGGCTTTCGGAAGCCTGTGAACTGGCCGGGGAAATTCTTGCCGAGGGTGAAAACATTCCCCAAATTTACCGGTATGAGCTGGCCTGTGAGCGGATTTTTTTGGAGTTGATCGGTGAAGGAGGTCCCATACCGTCGTCGGATCAGGAGCAGCGACACGCAACGGTGCTGGCGCGGGTCACCGCTTTGTACACCCCCGAACTTCAGCACTACATCAAAGCAACCGCAACCTACCCGCAACGGCAGAGGCTGAATTACGCCCTCGCCAAACTATATACCGGCGATGAGGCGGCCGGCCAAACGGCCCTCAAAAAATTCGTCAAGGCTTGCAAAACCTACCCCAATTCAGGCGAAATCCAATCGGAATGGGAGCTGATCGGGCTGGTGGACTGCGCCCTGGCTCAGGAAGCGCTATAATATCACTGTCAAACTATTTCTTTTTCAGGAGGAATCATCATGTCAACATTAATTAAAAACGGAACCATCGTCACCGCCGAATCGGAGTTTCAGGCGGATCTTTTCATGGAAGGCGAATCCATCAAAGCCATCGGCCGGGATTTGAATGTCCGGGCGGACGAGGTCATTGACGCCACCGGCAAATACCTGTTGCCCGGGGGTGTGGACCAACATGTCCACTTTTCCTTCACCTACAAGGGCAGCAAAGTCCGTGGATTCGAGACCTCCAACGCGGCTGCGGTGGGCGGAACCACGACCCTGATTGAATTCGTCAACCAGGAGGCGGGCAAGGGTCTGGTGGAATCCATCGAAGATTATCGCAAAACCGACGTGGATGGCCTTGCCATGGTGGATTATTCTTTCCATAGCGTCATGACCGACCCAAGAGATGAGGTCATTGAGGAAATTCCCCAGCTGGCTGTGAAGGGTTACCCCACCATGAAGCTTTTCATGGCGTACAAAGGAATGTTTTTCCATGCCGACGACGACGCGATTCTCAAGGCGCTGCTCAAGGGGAAAGACGCCGGCATCACCATCATGGTCCATGCGGAAAACGCGGAAATGATTGACGTCCTCACCAAAAAGTTGATTGCCGAAGGCAAGACCGATCCGTATTACCATGCCATATCGAGACCGCCGGTGGTGGAGGCGGAAGCCACACGAAGGGCCATCTATTTGGCCGAACTGGCCGACGCCCCTCTTTATGTGGTTCATGTGTCCGCAAAAGAATCTCTGGAAGAAATCAAGCAGGCCTTTGGCCGGGGCCAACGAATCTATGGTGAAACCTGCACCCACTATCTGGTGCTGGATCGGGAAGACCTGGCCAAACCGGATTTCCAGGGAGCCAAATACGTCTGTTCCCCAGCCCTTCGAACCCAGGAACACAGGGATGCCCTATGGCAGGCCATCGACAACAAATGGCTCAACGCCGTGAGCTCCGACCACTGCGGGTTTGACTGGGAAACCCAAAAGCATATGGGCTTCGGCGAGGGAAAATCCTTTGCCGACATTCCAAACGGCGCTCCCAGCATGCAAAACAGACTGAACATCCTTTGGACTTTTGGTGTGGAAAAAGGCAAAATCTCCCGAAGCAAACTGGTGGATCTGTTCGCCACCTCCCCATCCAAAATCAACGGGCTTGAAACCAAAGGCCAGCTGGAAGTGGGATTCGACGGAGATGTGGTCATCTTTGATCCAAACTATGCCGGGACCATATCGGTTAAAAACAATTTGGAAGGGGTGGACTACTGCCCGTTTGAAGGATTTGAACAAATAGGCAGGCCGGAAACCGTCTTTCTACGCGGCGCGAAAATCGTGGAGAACGGAAAATATGTCGGCGAAAAGGGCCAGGGCCGTTTCGTCCCCGGCAAACCCTTCGGCGACGCCTACAAATAAACAGCAAAGGAAGACTTACAGCATATGAACAAAGCAAACAACGATAGAAATTCCAACAAGGGAGAAAAAACCAGCCGGAGGCTGATGCCAAAAATAAACAGTCAACGGCTGCTGGCGGATTTGCATCGCTTCAGCTCCTACACGGAGACGCCGGGAGACGGCGTCACCCGATTTTCCTACAGCGCCATGGACCGAAAGGCCCGTGCCGCCATCAAAGCCATCGCCGACGAGTGGGGCTTCAGTTTTCGGACCGACAAGGTCGGCAATATCCGCATGGGCCTTTCGGGGAACCGGCCGGGACGCAAAACCATACTGGCCGGTTCCCACATGGATACCGTCCAAAACGGCGGTTGGCTGGACGGGATCTATGGGTCCCTGGCGGCGGTGGAAGTCCTGCGCACCCTGGCGGAATGGCAAAAAACACACTCCGGGGAAATGGACCGAAATTTTGAAGTGGTGATTTTCGCCGAGGAGGAAGGTTCCAACTTCAACTCCACCTTGACGGGAAGCAAGTTCGCCACCGGCCACTACGGGCAGGAGCAATTGACCCGGCTGAAGAACCATGAAGGTGTCACCCTGGAGGAGATGCTGCACCAACTGTCCGGCGAACCCACTGAACCCGCTGTCCCCGGAAACGGCTCCGGCGGCACCGAGGAACCCTCATTGCCTCTGCCCTGGGATTTTTCGGATATCGAAACCATGGTGGAAATGCACATCGAACAGGGTCCGGTGCTGGAACGGGAAGGGCTGCAACTTGGCATTGTGGATTCCATCTTCGGCATACGGCTGGTTGAATTCGAAATCAAAGGTGTGGGCAACCACGCCGGCGCGTGGCCCATG
>Ga0183100_1000086_pt1 | contig 137008 bp, 95 predicted proteins | sample Biomet2_FD_127789 | JGI IMG/M metagenome (GOLD analysis project Ga0183100, IMG submission 127789) | Microbial communities from bioreactor (seeded with anoxic lake sediment) at LBNL, California, USA - Biofuel metagenome 2 | ecosystem: Engineered > Bioreactor > Anaerobic > Unclassified ... | reverse complement strand
CTCGGTTTCCGTTAAATCAGTTTGGTACATTTTCCTTTAGGTTTGGTCACTTCAAAGAAAGTAACTATCCGGCTGATACGGAAACCTCTTTAGAAAAAGATGTTAGCTAATTTTAAACAGGCTCTAAGTTTTCAAAAAAACTAACATACGACAATTTAGCAAGATATCGACGTATCTCTAATTTGCAGAATTTGTGTTGGCAGTCCACTTTACAAAGGATGTGATATGCGCTTTACTATGTTTAAAGGTTTAATAATAGATGGCCGATCTTTTGGAAAAGAGTCTTTTATGTTAGATTTGATAGGTAAAATCAATAAACATTCCGGATAAAAACTTTGAAAAAATAGAATACTTGTGTACTTTTGTGTTTCTATCGGTAAAAAGTTTTTAGAATGAAGAAGGTTGGAAGCTTATTATTTTTACTTAGCGTTTGCCTCTTTGCAAAAGCTCAAATATCCAGTACATTGAAAGTTACTCAAACGACACTTAGTAACGGTCTGACCGTGTGGCTTAACGAGGACCACAGTCAGCCGAAAGTATTCGGAGCAGTTGTTGTGAAAGCCGGATCAAGGGATTGTCCCGATACGGGTATTGCTCATTACTTCGAACATATTATGTTCAAGGGAACTGATAAGATCGGAACCGTTAATTATCAAGCCGAAAAAATATGGCTGGATTCTATTGCTGCCAAGTATGAATTGCTTTCTCAGACGAAAGACGAAACAGGGCGGCGTGCCATTCAAAAAGAGATTAATCGTCTGAGCCAACGAGCTGCCGATTATGCCATTCCTAATGAATATCCTCGGCTTATTTCAAAATATGGCGGTTCGGGTCTGAATGCTGGAACTTCTTACGACTATACTGCTTTTTATAATACATTTTCTTCCCCTTACATAGCTCAGTGGGCAGAATTGAATAGCGAACGTTTGATTCATCCTGTCTTCAGATTGTTTCAAGGCGAATTGGAAACTGTGTATGAAGAGAAAAATATGTATGCAGACAATTTTGTATGGCCCTCTTTTCAGAAGGTTTTAAAAGCATATTTTGGCAACCATCCTTATGCTTATCCTATTATTGGTAGTACTGAGAATCTAAAAAATCCTCGCTTGTCGGAGATGGAGGCATTCTTTAAAAAGTATTATGTAGCAAGCAATATGGGATTAATTCTTTGTGGTGATTTCGACACAGACTCTATACTTCCTTTGCTCGAAAAAACTTTTGGAAGAATTGTGAAAGGTGTCGTTCCTAATCGTCAGGTACCTTCTTTGCCTTCTCTTAAAGGTGCCGAAACCGTTAAAATAAAAGTACCAATTCCTTTAGTCAAAGCCGAGATTGTTGCGTTTAGGGGACCTGTAGATAGCGATGCCGATACTCCTGCTTTGAATTTGGCAACTGCATTGTTGACCAATAGTAATGAAACGGGCTTCTTGGATTCGTTGACCAACGAGCACAAAGTGTTGGGAGCTATTGCTATGAGGGCCGCTTTGAACGATGCCGGTGTGGCTGGATTTGGTTTCGTTCCCAATATTCCTTTCGGGTCATTGTCTAAAGTTGAGAGCTTTTGTTGGGGAGCAATCAATCGACTAAAGAGAGGAGATTTTTCACAAGAGACACTTGATGCATTGAAACTTGAAGCATCTCGAAAGGCACAAACCAATTTGGAAAATATAGATAAGCGGGCGGAAGAGATGATTACTGTCTTTTCGCAAGGGCGAACATGGGATGAGTACCTTGCTCAAACATCTTCAATTGCAAGTCTGACGAAGGCAGATATTGTGCGGGTCTCTAATAAATATTTTACTGATAGCTATATTAAATTTAGAAAGAAATTTGGCTCTTATCCCAAAGATAAGATATCTAAACCAGATTATACTCCTATAAAATCAAAGAATATTAGTTCTTCTTCCCAGTATGCCAAACAACTCGATACTTTGCCCATCAAGCAAATTTCGCCACGGCTTATAGACTTTAATAAGGATGTCGAAACCATCAATGTTACTCCGTACGTAACTCTTTATGCGGCAAAGAATCATATTAATGATGTGTTTTCTTTATCCCTGACTTACCACAAGGGTAATTTAAGCGAACCTAGGCTTTCTACGGTGGCAGAATATCTAACTGCTATTGGTACCGACTCGTTAACTAAACAGCATTTTGGAGAAGCGTTGCAGAAGTTGGGTACTACATTCGGCGCAAGTGCTTCAACGGATGGATTCACTCTACATCTTTCTGGTTTTGATCGTAATTTGGAGCCCTCCTTGAAACTATTAAGTTGTTTGATGCTAAATCCGAAAGCGGACAAGAAGGCTATGAAAACGATTGTTGCTGCCTATAAGGTCAACGATAAGGTCTTTAGTAAAAGTAGTGATAACATTGCAGACGCTATGTTTCAGAAAGTGGCTTATGGCAATCAATCGGAATATTTGAGCCATTCTTCACTTCGTGAGATCAAGAAGATGAAAGGGGCTGATTTGCTTGACTTATTCAAGTCCTTATGTCGTTTAGAATGTTCTATTGTATATAGTGGGCAATTAGACGCTTCTGTTGTGGCAGAAGCCATTCGCCACAGTCTTCCTGTAGACAAGGCGACTATGGCGGTAAAAGAGGAGCGTCGCATACCCCAAAATGTTTCTGAACCAGTGATTTATTTCTATAATCTTCCTTCAGCTCGGCAGAGCATCATTCAAACCTACCAGCCTGTAAAGCCCTGCCCTTCTGCTCAAGAGAAGGCAAAATTTATGCTTTGGGGTAGTTATTTTGGTCAGGGCTTTTCGTCTTTGCTATTTCAGGAAATCAGAGAATTCAGAGCTTATGCCTATTATGCTTATGGTAATTGTCTGATGCCTTCAGCAAAGTATGCCAGTGATCCTACGGCATATATTACGCGCCTATCTACTCAAAACGACAAGACAATATTGGCTTTGGGAGTACTCGATTCGTTATTCAACCAGATGCCTGTACGAGAAAAAAATATAGAAACAATAAAACAGGAAACGATTAATCGGATAAACAATGATTATCCTTCTTTTCGTGAAATAGCCGATAAGGTAGCCCTGTATAAAATGAAAGGTTATAGTGAAGATCCGCATACTTATTTGATAAAGGAACTTCCACATTGCACGATGAACAATATTTCTTCTTTCTATCAGGGTGCCATTGTTCACAATCCACGTATTATCATGGTAGTTGGTAATGAGAATAAATTGCCTATGAAAGAATTGGCTAAATACGGTCGCATAGTCAGAATTAAAAAGGCCGATATATACCGATAGTCCTTACAAAAAGTATATTTGTTATGGTAACGCTTTATATGCATTAGAGGTGCATTTCCTAAACGAATGAAAGACAAGTGTGTTACCTTACTTCTTGCATTGCTGTTTTTCCCTAACATGATTAAAGAGCAAAAACTTGATATCGCTTCTTCTAATCGAAAAGGATGTATTGTTGATATAAAGTGTGTATTTGTGGCAATATTTGTTGACTACCGAGGCCATTACTGTTTTCAAATAGACAAAGAAATAAAAAGAACGCAATCAAGAATATGCCGTTTTAAAGATTTTATATATCTTTGCTTTCAATAATTAAGAGAAAACAAATGACACTTCCAATACTTTATCAGATTTTCATGAGTTGCAACGGCGTTACTACTGACAGCCGTAATTGTCCCGATGGTTCTTTATTCTTTGCATTAAAGGGCGATTCGTTCGATGGTAATAAGTTTGCTGCAACAGCTTTGCAAAATGGATCTAGTTATGTTGTGGTTGATGATTCCGGTGTTGTCGTCGAAGGTGATAAACATTATATTCTTGTAGAAGATGTTTTGAAAACGTTGCAAGATTTGGCAAACTATCATCGCCATCAGCTCGGTACTCGCATCATAGGTATTACTGGTACAAACGGCAAAACGACGACTAAAGAATTGATTGCTGCTGTCTTGTCTCAGTCTCACAATGTACTCTATACTCAAGGAAATCTGAATAACCATATAGGAGTGCCTTTGACGTTGCTTCGATTGAAGGCCGACAACGATTTGGCTGTTATTGAGATGGGAGCTAATCATCCAGGTGAAATTAAATTTCTTGTTAACATTGTGGAGCCTAACTACGGTATTATTACTAACGTTGGAAAAGCTCATTTAGAAGGTTTCGGTTCTTTTGAAGGAGTTATTAAAACGAAAGGGGAACTATATGATTTTCTCCGTAATAGACTGGATTCGACCATTTTTATCCATCGTGACAATCAGTATCTGGTGAATATGTCCGATGGACTGAATATAATTCCTTATGGTTCGGCCGATTCACTCTATGTAAATGGGCATGTCACCGACTGCTCGCCTTTCTTGTCGTTCGAGTGGAAAGCAGGAAAGGGTGGTGTGTTGTACCAAGTAAATACGCAACTGATAGGTGACTATAATTTCCCGAATGCTTTGGCGGCTATTACTATTGGCCGGTTTTTTGGCGTGGAACCGAGAAAGATTAATAAAGCACTGTCAGAATATAAACCGTCGAACAATCGTTCGCAATTGAAGAAGACCGAAGATAATACGTTAATCATAGATACGTACAATGCTAATCCGACTAGTATGATGGCTTCGCTCAGCAACTTCAGTAAAATGAGAGCTGATAAAAAGATGCTTATTTTAGGTGATATGCGTGAACTGGGAGCTGAGAGTATTAATGAACATCAAAAGATTGTGGACTTCTTAGAGGAGTGTAAGTTTGCCAATGTCATTTTGGTGGGCAGTCAGTTTGCTGCTTGCAACTCCGAATTTAAAACTTATCCGGATGCTTTATCGCTCATAGAAGATTTGAAGAAAAACAAACCGAAAGGACATACTATACTCATTAAAGGCTCGAATGGCATCAAACTATTTACTGTGCCCGATTATTTATAGAGATTGATTATCTCTTCGGAACATAAGAACTATACAAAAACTTAAACAGACTTAATAACATGAAAAAAAAGACCTTACTGTGCGGTATTGCCGCACTGCTATTGCCGGTATTCTCTTATGCCGGTAGCTTTACCAGACAAGGCAATTATGTTACTATCAACATGTTGCAACCAACGCAGAACGGCGCCCATCAAATTAGGCTGGAGGTGATAAACAATAAAATTATTCGTGTCCAATCTGCGCCTGATAAGGTCGTCTCAAACAAAAAGAGTTTGATTGTTCTTCCACAATCAACGGATACACCATTCAAAGTTGTTGAAGGAAAAACGGATGTCAAGGTAATCACCGCTTCATTGATTGCCTATGTTTCAAAAAAGGATGGCCGCATTACGTTTTTGGATAAGAACGGGAATATATTGTTGCGTGAAGCAAATAAGGGGAAGATGTTTCAACCGATTGCCGTCGATGGGAAAAATGGTGTGACATGGCATGCTTTGTTTGATAGTAACCATGACGAAGCTCTTTACGGATTGGGACAACACCAATCCAATGATATGAATTATAAAGGAAAGAATGAGGATTTGTTTCAATATAATACGAAAGTCTCGATTCCTTTTATTATGAGTAATCATAATTATGGTTTGTTGTGGGATAGTTATTCTTACTGCCGTTTTGGACAGCCGGAGCCATATAAACAATTGAATCGCATTTTTAAATTATATGATAACAATGGTAAAGCTGGCGGATTGACAGGCAATTATCTTCAGGCAGACGGCAAAAAGATTATCCGTACAGAGGATTCTATTTATTACGAAGATTTTAGACTTATAAAAAATCTGCCACAAAGTTTCCGCTATAAGGGTGCCAGGGTTACTTATCAGGGGTTTGTTGAAGCAAATAGAACAGCTCTTTATCGTTTCATTCTATATTATGCCGGTTATATTAAGGTGTATCTTAACGATAAACTTGTTGTCTCTGAACGTTGGCGCACGGCTTGGAATCCAAACGCTTATAAGTTTACTTTCAATATGAAACAGGGTGTACTCATTCCTATCCGTATAGAATGGCTGCCCGACGGAGATGTGTCGTATTGTGGCTTAAGGGCTAATGTACCCGTTTCAGAAACCGAACAAGATAAACTTTCTATATGGAGTGAAATGACTCCTGATATGGATTATTATTTCATAGCCGGAAATAGTATGGATGATGTCATATCTGGCTATCGTAAATTAACTGGTAAAGCAGAAGTTATGCCCAAGTGGGCACTTGGATTCTGGCAGAGTCGCGAACGTTACAAATCGGCAGAAGAATTGCTTTCTACGTTTAAAGAATTCAGAGACCGTAAACTTCCTATTGACAATATTGTTCAAGACTGGCTCTATTGGAAAGAAGATGATTGGGGAAGCCATCGGTTCGATTCTTTACGCTATCCAGATCCACAAATGATGCTCGACTCGCTGCATGCTATGCATGGACGTTTTATGATATCTTGTTGGCCAAAATTTTATGTTACGACTAGTAATTATAAGGAACTTGACAGTCACGGTTGGATGTATCATCAAGCAGTAAAAGATAGCATCCGCGATTGGGTAGGCCGCGGATATCTCGGCTCTTTTTACGATGCTTATGCTAGTGGTGCCCGCAAGATGTTTTGGCGGCAGATGGATGATAATTTATATTCAAAGTACAATCATGGTATTGATGCCTGGTGGATGGATGCTAGTGAACCGAATGTGAAAGACTGTACCGATATGCCCTACCGCAAGGCTCTTTGTGGTCCTACCGCTTTGGGCCCTTCTGCCGAATATTTTAATGCCTATGCTTTGGAAAATGCTGAAGCTATCTATAATGGACAGCGTTCGGTAATGCCCAATAAACGCGTATTCTTGCTCACGCGTTCGGGGTTTGCCGGACTACAACGTTACAGTACGGCTACGTGGAGTGGCGATATTGCCACCCGCTGGGAAGATATGAGAGCACAGATGACTGCCGGATTGAATTTCTCGATGAGTGGCGTTCCGTTTTGGGGCATGGATATAGGAGGCTTTTGCGTAGAAGACAGGTATGTTGCTGCTCAGCAAAACTTTGATAAAACCGGCGAAGAAAATGACAATCTTGCTGAATGGAGGGAATTAAATGCCCGTTGGAATGAATATGGAGCTTTTGTGCCTCTTTATCGAACTCATGGTCAGTGGCCTCTGCGCGAAGTATGGAATTTGGCTCCAGCATCACATGATTGTTATAAAAGTATAGCCTATTATAGTAAACTGCGCTATAATTTAATGCCTTATCTTTATTCGATGACGGGTTGGGTACATTTTCAGGATTATACTATGATGCGGGGTATGATAATGGACTTTGAAAGAGATAGTAAAGTTTATAATTTGACTGATCAGTATATGTTTGGCCCTGCATTAATGGTTTGCCCTGTAGGATATTATAAGATGAGAAGTCGTGATGTCTATTTCCCGGCAGCTTGCGGATGGTATGATTTTTATAGTGGAAAATATTTTGATGGTGGGCAGACATTGAAAGTCGATGCTCCTTACGAGAGGATTCCTCTATTTGTTCGTTGCGGTTCTATTATTCCTTTCGGCCCTGATATACAGTATAGCGATGAGAAAAAGCCCGAATTGATAAATCTCTTTGTCTATGAAGGAGCGAATGGGAGTTTTCAGCTTTATGAAGACGAAGGAACAAACTATAATTATGAGAAGGGTAAATATGCAACGATTGAATTCTCATATAATGATGCTACTAAAACATTGATTATTGGCGATCGTAAAGGTTCGTTTGATGGAATGCTCAATGATCGTCGTTTCAATGTGATTAAGGTTGGTAGAGATCAATTACAACCTTTTGATTTGAATGCCAAAGGAAAACTTGTTACTTATTCTGGTAAAAAGTTGATTGTTAGGTTGTGAGATATATGTTGAAGATTGTCCTGGAAGATACTTTGAAATATCTTCTGCGATGATCTTCCTAAAATGATTTAAAATACCGTTTTATCTTTAATTATAAGCCATGAAGTACAGATTTTTATTTTTGTTTATTTTTATTTCGGCTATCTGTTTTGGGAAAGTTCAGAGCTTGCCGTCTCGTATTAATCGAAATTTTGATAATGGCTGGCGTTTCAGCCTTAATGCTAATAGTGAGGCTTCGACAACGAGTTTTGATGATAGTACTTGGCGACTTCTTAATTTGCCTCATGATTGGGCGATTGAAGGAAGTTTTAGTAAAGATAATCCATCGGGAACCGGCGGTGGTGCTTTGCCTGGTGGAATAGGCTGGTATCGCAAGACTTTTGATATAAAAGATAGATCATTGTCCAAACACTATTTTATTCATTTTGATGGTGTCTATATGAATTCTGAGGTCTTTATCAACGGGCATTCACTTGGGGGCCGCCCCTATGGTTACATTTCATTCGAATATGATCTAACACCTTATTTAAATAAGAACGGTAATCGAAATGTTATTGCCGTAAGGGTCGATAATGGGTATCAACCCAACTCGCGTTGGTATTCTGGCTGCGGTATTTATAGGCATGTGCATTTGATTGAAGTAGGGGATCTGCATGTTGCTCAATGGGGAACTCAGATAACAGCATCTGATGTAATGAAAGATAAAGCACGGTTAAATATTCGAGTAACAGTGAAAAATGAGAAAAACAGTACTGTTGGAACCGTTGTTAAAAATGAGATTATTGATCCTCAAGGCAGAAAAGTAGGCTCTTGTGACAGTCGTATTACTATTAAGGGTACAACCCCGGAGGTTAATACTCAAATCTGCTATATAAAAGGACCGCAACTCTGGGATATTGATAAGCCGAATCTGTATAAAGTTCATACTTATTTGATGGAAGGTAACAAAATTGTCGATGAATATATTACTTCTATCGGTCTACGTGATTTCTATTTTGATGTAACAAAGGGCTTCTTCTTGAACGGTAAAAACATTAAGATAAATGGTGTTTGCCAGCATCATGATTTAGGCTGTTTGGGGGCCGCCCTTAATGATGCGGCTTTGCATCGTCAGCTTAAAATACTGAAAGATATGGGTTGTAATGCCATTCGTTGTTCTCATAATCCTCCTGCTCCGGAATTGCTTAATATGTGCGATAGTATGGGATTTGTTGTGTTGGATGAAGCCTTCGATATGTGGCATCGTAAAAAAACAGCTTACGATTATGCCAATTATTTTGATAAATGGTATAAGAAGGATTTAACTGATATGGTCGTTCGCGATAGAAATCATCCGTGTATTATATTATGGAGTATTGGAAATGAAGTATTGGAACAATGGAATGATGCGAATGCCGATTCACTTAGTCTAGAACAGGCTAATATGATATTAAATTTCGGTCATAAGATAATGGATGGAGCCAAGGATGGTAAAAAGAATGTCAGTTCGCTACTGACAATACAGTTGGCAGATATTGTTCGGAGCCTCGATAATCGTCCTATTACATCGGCATGTAATGAACCATCACCAAATAATAATCTGTTTCTTGCAAATACGCTGGATGTCATCGGGTTCAATTATCATAATCAGAATATCCCTAGTGTACCGAAAGACTTCCCCGGTAAACCATTTATTATAACAGAAAGTGTATCTGCTTTGCAGACTAGAGGTTATTATCAGATGCCGAGTGATTCAATAATAATTTGTCCTGAACGGTGGGATAAACCGTATATCAATCCTTCTTTTTCTTGTTCGGCTTATGACAATTGTCATGTGCCTTGGGGCTCTACTCACGAAGAGACATGGGATCTGGTGAAACATTTGCCTTTCGTGAGTGGGCAGTTTATTTGGACAGGATTTGATTATATTGGGGAGCCCACTCCTTATGATTGGCCTGCTCGAAGTAGCTATTTTGGTATCGTCGATTTGGCAGGGTTCCCTAAAGATTCTTATTATATGTACCAGAGTGAATGGACAAAAAAGCCCGTTCTTCACTTATTCCCCCATTGGAATTGGACCATTGGGCAAAAGATAGATATGTGGGCTTATTATAATGATGCTGATGAAGTAGAATTATTTATCAATGCTAAAAGTCAAGGTCGTCGCCATAAGTCAGATCATCAGTATCATGTTTCTTGGCATTGCATTTATGAACCGGGAACTGTGCGAGTTGTAGCCTACCAAAAGGGAAAACCTGTTCGTCAGGAATCTATCAAAACAGCAAGTGCTCCTGCAGCAATTCGTCTTGTGCCTGACAAAAAAGTCGTACGTTCTGATGGTACCGATATTTGCTTTGTTACGGTCGAAATTATCGATAAAAATGGTAATCTTTGTCCCAATGCCGATAACTTGGTGCAATTCAGAGTCAATGATAAAGCTTTTATTGCAGGAGTTGATAATGGAAATGAAATATCTTTGGAGCGCTTTAAAGATAATAAGCGGAAAGCATTTTATGGTAAATGTCTGGTAGTATTACAGAATAAGGGGATACAAGGAACGATAGAATTGACAGCATTTGGCGAAGGTCTTGCAAAAGGATCTTTGAAAGTTGTTGTTCGTTAGAAGAATATTTGCTATTTTTGTGGTTCACAATTAAATACCACTTTATAGACTTATGAGACTTAAATATTTATGGATTGTTCTGCTTTTGCCATTCTTCTCTTTGGCGGCTCAAACCACCAAAGAAGATGTGATGAAGAATATTCTTCAGGCGGGTGGCACCTATTACAGTTATCCTACTCCAACAGGTAAACTTTCGCCTGCTCCTAAGGGATATAAACCTTTTTATATCAGTCACTATGGACGTCATGGATCTCGATACATGACGACAAACAAGAACTATACTTATGTTATCAATGCGTTGGAAAAAGCAGATAGCTGCCGTTCCTTGACTGCTTATGGACAGGACGTACTGAAAAGGCTTAAAGTAGCTTATGCCGATGCATATCTTCGAGATGGGGATTTGTCGAAACTTGGAGCTATGCAACATCGTCAAATAGCAATTCGAATGTATCGCAACTTTCCTGAAGTATTTCAATCAGGAACCTTAGTTGATGCTAAGTCTTCGGTTATTACTCGTTGCGCTATCAGTATGGCAAACTTTTGTAGTGCTTTGCAGGGAATGAATCCGAAGTTGAGTGTTGCTATGGAAACGAGTCAGCGAAATATGTGGTATATTGCCAATGGTGAGGATAGTATTCCCAATAATGCTCAAGATACCATATTGAAGAAGCAGCTGAAAGATTTCACAAAAAGGATATTTAAACCAGGTCGGTTGGTATCAACGCTTTTTACAGATCAGGATTATATAAAGAAAAATGTTGAAGGAGAACGCCTGATGGATAAACTTTATAATATTGCCGAAGATATGCAATGTCAACCTCAACTAAAACTGTCATTTTTTGATTTGTTTACCGACGAGGAGCTGTTCGATATATGGCAAACGGATAATGCTGGGTGGTGCTTATGGAAAGGATTTATGCCGGGCTCAGCTCCTAGATACAAAGCGTATTATGGTTTGCTCCGCAACATACTCGATAATGCCGATACGGCTATTCGTCAAGGTGGAACAGCTGTGACCCTCCGTTTTGGTCATGACAGCATACTTGCACCGTTGGCCTATCTATTGCATCTGAAAGGTTGTGACAATTTTACAGCGGATTGGAATAATCTGTATAAGTATTGGTCGGATTTTAAAGTCGTTCCAATGGCTGGCAATATACAACTTATCTTCTATCGTAAAGCCGGATCGGACGATGTTTTGGTGAAATTCTTACTCCATGAAAAAGAGACATCTATTCCTGTGAAAACGGATATGGCTCCTTATTATCATTGGAAAGATGTAGAAGCCTTTTATCGTTCTGAATTGACTAAATGATATGATACGAGAATAAAGATGGAGTGATGCTATTTGTTAATGGCATCACTCTTTTTTAGAATACGTTGTAACCTCAGTTCGGGATAAGTCATTAGAATAAGAGCTTACTCTATTCTAAATTGGAACTTGCTATCATAATGCCAAACGACCAGATAGCGCCGCCATCGTTACCCAGTTATTGTATTTATTATAGATTTGGCTTCACTCTTGCTTTTACATCCAGAAAAATCAACCGTATGTCGCAGCGGTAACTAACGGATGTTGTTGACGAAACTAACGTTAGTTGTTAGGATAACTTCTGTTAGTTACCGCAGTAACATCCGTTAGTTATGGCGGTGACATACGTCTGTTATTCCGATTATGATAATATCAGTGTTTCATTGATATACTTATAGAATGTGATAGTTAATTATTTGAGTAGTTTTTTACAATTATTCTTGCCCTGATTCAAGTTTGTAGGAATGATTCGTTATGGTTCTTCTTCAGGAAAATATAGATTACTTCTATAGATTCCTCGACTGATTTCTTTGCCAATCTCTTCCGTTGTATTAAGGTAGACAATACATGTCCATTTACTTCTGACCATCATTCTGTCTGCATAAAAAGCTTGTCCGGTCTTCCGATCGACTAGAGAATTATGTACCGAACCGATATATTTCCTATTGCGCCCAGGAGAAATAATGTCACAATCGGGGTCCCATTTGTCTTTAATGTTTTCAAAAACAATCAGTTTCCCGGGTACTATAAATAATAGTGAATCGGCTTTTAGGGGAATCTGTTTCAAAATAGATCTAACAAGGTGGCGACTACCTGGATATTTGTGGAAGTCTTTTTTACGGGTAATGATATTCAAAGTATCTGCTGATAGAAGATTCAGGGAGTCTAGGTTGAATATCATTTGGTGAGATAATTCCTTTACAGTAGAATGTTTTTGATCTACTATCCACATTCCTTTCTTCATGAAGTGATAACTGTTGCACGAAGATAATGTAAAGAGAAGTGCTATGTATAATAAATAGTGTTTCATTGTTTGAACTATTCAGTATTTTTCGAGCATGTCACAATTTATGGTGTTGCATTGTGTCTTTCTGTTGCATCGATAGGTATTGACATTCTATTAAAGTCTATTCAATATCTTTGTTCGTTGAGCAAATAATGGTACCCTGAATAGAGTATAGAGTTGTGAAAATAGGAAACTAATTCAACATGTCTTTCTTGTTTGTAAGACTGTGCCGGATCTATTCTGGCACAGTCTAATAAATATAAAAATCTAGAGAGAGTTATTTTTTTGTTGTAATAAGGATTACTCCGTTTTTACCCCGTTCCCCATATGCTTTTGTAGCACTTTCGCTTTTTAGAACGCTAACGCTTATTATAGTTTTGGGGGCTAGTTTTTCCATTGACCGATAATCGGATTCTTTCCCATCTATTATATACAAGCATTTATAAGAATTTAATTTTGCAGCACATGTGTCAACAGACATGTTAGCTCCATCTGCCAAAATAAGCGGTTTGCAAGATTTTTTACTTATTGTCAATTTCTCATTTAAGCTAAAAAATATGGGAAGCGTATATTTAACAGATACTTTTTCTCCTTTTTGCATGCCAGGAGTCCATTTAGGCATATTTCTAACTACTCGAATGGCTTCTTTGTCGAGATCAGTGTCAATGCTACGGAGTACTTTACAATCACGAATTGTTCCTGTTCTGTCGACAACGAATTGGACAATGACTTTTCCTTCAATACCTTTTTGTTTAGCCGAATTTGGATATTTGATGTTTGTTGATAGGTAATTCATCATTGCCGCTACTCCTCCCGGGTATTCAGGTAGTTTTTCGACCATATCATAGACTATATCAGGCTTTGTGAATTTGATTTTCTTTTGTGGCTTTTGAGTTTCGGGCAATAACAAGTAGGGCGTCTTAATCGCAACAGCATTAGATTTTTCTGATTTTTGGATCAAGTAATCAGATAAATCGCTAACTTTGACTTCCGAAAGCGCATTGAGCGGTTCGGATACTTTGGCACTGGCAAGAGTAGCTACAGATATAGCTGCAAGTGGAAGTATATAAGCATACTTCAGCCGTGCCCACGGATTTGATTTTCTTTTTAACATCATAGTGATACGTTTTTTAAGTGAACTGTGATTAAAGCTGTTGGCCATAGAGTAGAGCCTTGTGCCAACAGCTTTCTTTATTAATAATAATTGATAATTCTTTGCGCAAATTCCTGCTTTCAAAACTGCTTCATCAGCTTCGAACTCATGGATATTCTGTATTTCTTTCTTGATAAGCCATACGGCGGGATTAAACCATTGGAACATAATGCAAAAATCTGCAATGAGTATATCGATGGAGTGCATGTAATGGATGTGAGCTTTCTCGTGAGTGATGATAGCGTCTCCATTCTCTTTATAATCAGTCTTTGATATGACAATATAATTCATCCAACTAAATGAACTCACTTCTTTCTCTGAAAGTATAAGCCTTATGTGCGGGTTATCAGCCAAAGGCTCAGAAGTAGTACGGTGTATCGTTTTGTAGAGCCTTAAGTAAGAGATAAATGTTATAGTAGCGTAGCATAGGCATCCCACCAAGTAAGTAATGATAAGCAGCCATTGCCATTGAAAAGTAGGAGCGCTACCTGTTTCATCGACTACTTGCATCATGAGGTTGCCTATCATAAATTGGGTTTGTTGAACAGTAGTGTGCAAACTGATTTGTACAAAGGGCAATGTTGCCGAAATAAGTAATAGACTGAGCAATACAAAGCGGTTGAAGTGATGAAACGTCTCTTTGCTTAACAGCCGCTTATAGAATAAGTAGAATGCTGCGAGGCAGCAGGCTGATTTGATGAAATATGCCAATATTGTTCCCATGGTAGTGAAGGCTTTAGTATTTCTTTTCTGCCGATTCGATATCTTTAATGAGTTGTTTCAACTCTTCAAGTGAGATGTCCTCTTCTTTGACTAATGCAGAGACCGCACTAAGATACGATTTATCGAAATAATTTTCTATCACTCCTCGTAAAGTTCGTTTGGAATAATCTTGCCTTGATATGGTAGGACAGTACTGATAAGAAAGTCCCTTGGCCTGATGTGAAACGAAACCCTTCGATTCCAGTTCCCGTACAAAAGTTGAGATTGTATTGAAGTGGGGTTTGGGTTCGTTATAAAAACCTATAATCTCTTTGACATATAGAGGACCTTTATCCCAAAAGAAATTCATAATTTCTTCTTCTCTTGCAGTTAATTTAGTAAGCATAATTGTTCGCCTTTTAGTACTATAATATTTGCTATTTGTATTGCAAATAACTAAATAAAATAGTTTATATAAAAGCGAATAAAGTTAATATAAATTAAACGCAACGAAAAAAAATAGTTTTGATTACTTTCTTGAGTGATAACGACTCATAGAGATGCTTTTAAAGCATTCTGTTGCATGTATGCTATTTAAAAAAGGAAAAATTCACGCTACCGTATTCTCGATGTTCAAAGAAATGGGGATGAGCATCAAACTGATGGTCTTTGCCATGTTCTAAAATAAAGATACCATTGGGTTTGAGCAGTTGGCGTTCGAAAATAAGATCGGGTAATTGGGGTATCTCTTTTAAAATATAAGGAGGATCTGCAAAGATAATATCATAGGTTTCGTGGCAGATTTTCAAAAAACGGAATACATCTCCCCTTAAGGGTATACAGTTCTCTGTTTGGATTTCTTTCATGACTTTGCGTATAAAAGAATAGTGAGTACTGTCTTTCTCTATACTGACCACATGGCTACAGCCTCGTGAGAGCAATTCGAGGCTAATGCTACCCGTACCCGAAAATAAGTCGAGAGCCGACATGTTGTCAAAATCAATGTAATTACAGAGCACATTGAACAGATTCTCTTTGGCAAAGTCAGTAGTAGGTCTGGCCTTAAATGTTTTGGGTATATCAAAGCGCCGATGTTTGTATATTCCGCTAATAACTCTCATTGTTTTATATTCTTTATTTCTTTTTCCTCGATTGTTCTAATGTCTGTGCGATGTCTGATGTATTTGTCTATGGAAGCAAGCAATTTAGGCTTCTCGGTTATATTACCTATGAAAGAAATCTCATCGTTCTCTTGGTCGAACCCTACTTGAAGCCACGCATACATAATATAATAAAACCGGTCGGACGTCTCTCGGCAAATATAAGAATTGGCGAGTAGGAGCTTTCCGTAATCATAGCAAACCACATCGATAAAATCTGGGGTAAGGTTGATATACATCTTCTTGTTGTTACCTTGCCGGCTTTTTTCTGCGAGTTGGGTTAAAATTGGACATAGATCTACGATGAAACTGGTTTGGGCAAATTGTGCTGTTAGCAAATGGTAAGCATTGGTGTCAAGTCCATAAACTACTGCTACTTCAGGGCTTTTCAGTTTGTTGTAAAGTACCGTTTCATTTTCTCGTTTTGTGTGGTTGTGATAGAAGAATACTTCGGCATCAGTTTCGTTGAACAGTTCGATTGGAACGGTAACGTAGCGGGTGCTCTCCAGCTTGATAAGCGCTTGTTGGCAGTTGCATAGTTCTTCATTTTCTTGAAAGAACTTGCGGAGATTTGCCGTTAGCGATAACGAAACATCTGTTTTCCATATAAATGTTTCGGATGTTTCTTGCTCAACGTCATTGAATGTAGCATATTTAAAGCAATCGGCATTCAAGCGGATAGATAATATGTCAAAATTGTCTTCGTTCAAAATATTGTCAAATAGTATATAATTTATAGTCTCTTTCTTTTCAATCTTTTAATCAAAATTGTTGTAGCTCCCTATAGTCTCTTAAAAAGGCGTTTTACCGTGCATACCTGTTTTCAAGTTTATGAATCCATCTTTATCAGACTCAAGTCTGATAAAGATTAAAAGGCTTCCGTATTCAACGATTCATTATCGCTCTCGTTTATTACGATGAACGAATATAAATGTAATTGCAAATATTAAATCACAAACCTCATTAACTTATATTATTCTACAAAAATAAACGATTTTGATGGATTAGTAAAATAAAAATGGAAAATGGTGAATAAAATTTCATGAATTTGTTATTTGAGCCTTATGTGGACTTAAATTAACACACTGAATGTTGGTGATTATCAATCAAAAGCGTAATGGCTTCTCTCTGATATATAGACGAACGCTCGTTTGTGGTAGAAAATAATGCTGTGGCGCAACGAATTATAATATGAATCCATGTTAATAGTAAAAATAAATGAATTTATTTTTTATAGTCTTTGACTTGCATTATCTTTGTATCAATTAATATCAGTAAGAAGATGAAAGAGAATCATAGCATTAATATCAACGGTTCATTATTTGGATTGACCACCCCATTGGTAATGGGCATTCTCAATGTTACACCCGATTCTTTCTACTCTGACAGTAGAGCACAAGGAGACGAAGAAATCGAGAAAAGGGTTTTGCAGATTATAGGTGAAGGTGCTTCTATTATTGATATTGGAGCTTATTCTTCTCGTCCAAATGCTGTCGATGTGTCTGCAAAAGAAGAAATGAGTCGCTTGCGTAAAGGTCTGGAAATTATTAATAGGGTTGCTCCCAATGCAGCTGTTTCGGTTGATACTTTTCGTGCCGATGTCGCATCGATGTGTGTTGAGGAGTATGGGGTTGCGATGATTAATGACATCTCAGGGGGTGAACTTGATAGTGAGATGTTTCAAAGAGTAGCCAAACTTCGTGTCCCTTACATTTTGATGCACATGAAAGGTACACCCCAAACAATGCAACAAGAGCCTCACTATGAAGATATGATCCGCGAGATGCTATTCTATTTTTCAGTCCGTACTCAGCAGTTGAAAGAACTTGGTGTAAATGATATTATTATCGATCCGGGATTTGGGTTTGCCAAAACGTTGGAACATAATTATGAACTGATGGGGCATTTGGAAGACTTCAAGATATTCGATATGCTTATCCTCGTTGGTATATCCCGTAAGTCTATGATATTTAAATTGTTTGGGAATACTCCTGCTGAAGCGTTAAATGGTACTACTGTACTCAATACGATCGCTTTGATGAAAGGAGCAGATATTTTAAGGGTGCATGATGTTCGTCAGGCAGTTGAGGCTATAAAAATAGTAGAGAAAATGAAAGAGTGTACAAACGCTAAATAAATATTATTGTGTTTATTACTTTCGGTATAAAGGATTTTATTGATATTCTGTTGGTGGCTATATTGCTTTATTATTCTTATAAGGTGATGCGGTCGTCGGGATCTATCAATGTGTTTGCCGGTATACTGATATTTGTTGTTATATGGCTGTTAGTAACTCAGGTGCTCGAAATGCGCTTATTGGGCTCTATATTAGATAAGTTCGTCAGCGTCGGTGTATTGGTGCTTGTTATATTATTTCAAGACGAAATACGCCGTTTCTTGTTGCTTATCGGTTCGCACCAACATGTCAGCGCATTGGTGAAACTCTTTGCGGGAGTTAAACAAGAAATGGTAAGCCATGACGATATTATGCCTATCGTGTTAGCTTGTATGAATATGTCTAAGCGTAGGATAGGGGCGTTAATTGTGATAGAACGAAATTTTCCGTTGAATGACATTATCAGAACGGGTGAAGACATTGATGCAAAGATAAACCAGCGTCTCATTGAAAACATTTTTTTCAAGAACAGCCCACTCCACGACGGAGCTATGATAATCAGAAAAAGACGTATCAAGGCTGCCGGGTGTATCTTGCCAGTGTCACATAATTTGGACATCCCCAAAGAATTGGGTTTGCGCCATAGGGCCGCATTAGGTGTCTCTCAAGAATCGGATGCACAGGCTATCATTGTATCTGAAGAAACCGGCGCTATATCGATAGCCTATAGAGGACAATACTATTTGCGACTAAATGCAGAAGAACTTGAGCGTAGGCTTACATCGTGCGATTAGTCCATCATTAAACTCATATAGGGATGAGTCCCTTCAAAAATGAATTGTGCCAATTCTGTCATCGTGAATTCAGCGTGTTTGCCCGGCAATTTTTCTTTGCTGACCATGCATCTTCCCTTATACAAATAGTAATAACTGTTGTTTGAAGAGAGCATCGGGTCGTTGACAGTAAGATTCATGATAATGTCTGGATGATGTATAGTGAAGAATTGCAAGGCCTTCGGAACATTAATGATACGAATCATACCATGTTTGATATGTTCGTCCTTTTCGTTGGCAGGAGTTATTAATTTTAATGGAGCATGAGGATCTGCATTGCATATTGCTTGAATGAGCTCTTGTTTCACTTTGTTTGTGTCGGCCAGTAGCTCAACTATGTAATTTATGCCATTTTCTTTGTAAACAAACATGACCCCTACGATGTTGCTTTCTCTGGATGCAGCCCAAGCACTTCCATTATCTTCTACTTTCATGTCTTCCATTACTACTTTTATATCATTGTCCGAATGCTGAATACAAAAATCGCGTTTATGCATCTTGAAATTGAGATATTTGTATATATCCGGTCGAAATTCGGATATCCGTTCTATCTTGCTGCAACCTTGCTTTAGTGGTGCGTAGATAATATCGCGTATAGAATAGTCGAATACTGAAGCAAATCCTAGTTTCGCATAATAATCGTAAAGCCACTCTTCGGCAGGGATGAGGGTGCTAAAGGCTACCCCTTCTGATGACATTTGAGCTAAGGCGCTGCTGATTAGTCTACGCATTACACCTCTATTGCGATAATCTGGATGGGTGCATGCTCCCGATATATAGGACGTTTGGAAATCTTCACCATAGTATGTAAGAGAGTAAGGAAGCATTTGCAGCGCGGCTATAATCTGATTACCGCTTTCTATGGATATATTGACGTTCTGGTTGAAACGAAGATTAAAATATAGGTCAATAAATTTTTCGTTATCATCAAAGCAGAGTTTCCATAACTCTTTCACTTGTTTGCGGATAGTGTTATTCATTTGTTAGTCTTTATTTTGATATTTACCAATTAATCATTTCCGATTCTTGTTCTTTTAGAGTAGCTATGAATTTTTTGAGAAGGATAGTGGGGTGATAAGAGAGTTTTGCTGTGCGTAGTCCTTCTACGCCTAGATCTTCTTCTCTGTTTAAATAAATATATTGTTCTGGAATATGATTGGCAAATTCATAATTTATCATAGCATAAGAACCTTCGACCGATGTGTCCGCTTTCTCGACATGTACGCCGAAAGTATCATGATTAATAGGCATTCCGAAAGTGAATGCGACTATTCGGCCTCCTATTCGTAATAGCCCCCCTGTAAGTCCTAATTCGTCGAAGTGTTGTAGGGCATAAGTCAGTGCCTTGCGTTCTGCGCTGGTACTTTTGTCCATCACACCGTTATTGGTCTCAAACCATTGAGCTTCTAGTGCTAGACATTCGTCTATATGGGCTGTTGTGATAGGCAGGTATTCATAATTATTGTTTCGCTTGAAGCGGTTGACAAAGTTGCGTTTCGATTGGTAGCTCTTGCCTTTCAGCTCAGCAAGATTAGTTCGTAAGTATATATAGTCGTCATAATCTCTAGTGTGGATAAAGTTGAAATCGTTATAATAAAGTTCTTCCAGTTTTCCACACATGTCAGAACATACTCCCAACATCCGGAACACTTGTCCCTCTCTTTGAGAGTCTTCTACCATATCTTTTAATACAGACTTTAAGTCGCCTTCGCCTAAAGGCATCATATATGCTGGTGTTTTATCGTCCACCCAAAATTTAAATAACAAGCAATCTTTCCATATTGCCAATTGGGTATGGTATTTAAATCTCCAACTGCAGAGATTTGAAAATGAGAGGTCGCAGTTGCGCCGTTTACTGTTGGCGGTATATCGTAAAACTGTGGACTTGTCCGATATTGATAATTCTTTAAATGGTATATTCATAACATTCTGCACAGTAAAGCATCTATGTACGATCAAATAGTTCGTTCGTTTGTCGTTGCTTTTGTATTAATTGGAACAAATATAAAATAAATTTTTCATTTTCACTGTTAAATTATCAATTATTATATTGAATTAATTTAGAAATAAAAAAGTTATGGAAGAAAGATTGGATTCGCATAAAAATATGTAACTTCGCAGTCGTATATTGATGATTTTAAGTCAATAACTTTAATTTTTATATATTATATGTCTGATTTATTGAATAAAATAGTTGAGCGTGCCAAAGCTGACCGTCAACGTATAGTTCTCCCTGAAGGAGATGAAGAACGCACATTGCAGGCGGCCGATAAAGCTCTGGAGGATGGAATTGCTGACTTGATATTGTTGGGTAAGAAAGAAAGTATAATGGAAGTTGCCCATAAGTTTAATTTAAAGAATATCGACAAGGCTACTATTATCGATCCTGCCACTAGCGAGAAGAAAGAAGAATACGCTCAGTACTTTTACGAACTTCGTAAGAAAAAAGGAGTGACAATCGAAGAGGCTCGCAAAAAAATGCTTGACCCGATGTATTTTGGTTGTATGATTATTAAGAGTGGCGATGCCGATGGACAATTGGCGGGTGCTCGCAACACTACCGGCAATACTTTACGTCCGGCTTTGCAGATTATCAAGACTGCTCCGGGTGTCACTTGCATTTCGGGTGCTATGATTCTTGTAACCAAGGCTACACAATATGGAGACAACGGGTTGCTGGTTGTTGCAGATGTTGCTGTTACGCCGGTACCGGATGCTCATCAATTGGCCGAATTTGCCGTTTGCACGGCTCGTACCGCTCACGATATAGCTGGTATCACAGACCCTAGAGTAGCAATGTTGAGCTTCTCTACCAAAGGTTCTGCTTCGCATGAAGTTGTTGATAAGGTAGTAGAAGCTACCAGATTGGCTCGTGAAATGGATCCTAACTTAAATGTTGACGGAGAATTGCAGGCTGATGCGGCATTAGTCCCGTCGGTAGGCGAAAGCAAAGCTCACGGATCTTCTGTTGCAGGACATGCCAATATATTGATCTATCCTTGTTTGGAAGTGGGCAACATCTCTTATAAAATGGTACAACGTTTGGGTGATGCTATAGCAATCGGTCCAATTCTTCAGGGAATTGCTCGTCCGGTCAACGATCTCTCGCGTGGCTGTTCGGTGGATGATGTTTATTATATGATAGCAATTACGGCCAATCAGGCTACTTTTGCTAAAAAGAACTCTCACGTTAAATTGTCAACAAAGTAATAATATGAAAATTTTAGTCTTAAACTGTGGTAGTTCATCTATCAAGTATAAGCTGTTTGATATGGGCAGCAAAGCTGTTATTGCCTCCGGCGGTATAGAAAAAATAGGATTGGAAGGCTCTTTTCTCAAATTCACAATGCCCGATGGTAATAAGAAAGTTATTGAAAAGGATATTCCAGAACATACAGTAGGTGTTGAACTTATTCTTCATACGCTGATAGACAAAAACTATGGCGCTATTAAATCTCTCGATGAGATAAATGCTGTAGGTCATCGCATGGTGCATGGAGGTGAGAAGTTTACAGAGTCCGTATTACTAAACGCCGAAGTGCTTAAGGCTTTTGAAGCATGCAATGATCTTGCACCGCTACATAATCCCGCTAATCTTAAAGGCGTTAATGCAGTAAAAGCAATACTCCCTAATGTACCTCAAATAGGTGTATTTGATACGGCATTTCATCAAACAATGCCGAAGCATGCTTTCATGTATGCCATTCCTTATGAGCTTTATACTAAATATCATATACGGCGTTATGGCTTTCATGGAACATCTCACCGCTTTGTTTCGAAACGTGTTTGCGAACTTCTGAATATAAAGCCGGAAGGTAGCCGTATTATTACCTGTCATATAGGCAACGGGGCTTCTATTGCAGCCATCAAAGACGGCAAGGTGATTGATACATCAATGGGACTTACTCCATTGGAGGGATTGATGATGGGTACTCGTAGTGGCGATATTGATGCGGGTGCCGTTACCTATTTAATGGAAAAACTTCATCTCGATGCGGTTGGCGTAAGCAATTTGCTAAACAAGGAGAGTGGTGTATTAGGCGTTTCGGGTGTGTCGAGTGATATGCGCGAACTCGAGGCTGCTTGTAGCAAGGGTGATCAAAAAGCCCTTTTGGCAGAAGCAATGTATGCTTATCGTATTAAAAAGTATATAGGGGCTTATGCTGCGGCTTTAGGAGGCGTTGATGTCATCGTCCTCACTGGTGGCGTTGGCGAAAACCAAGCAAGTCTTCGTTTGGAAGTCATGTCTGGGCTCGAATTTATGGGAATTAAAATAGATAAAAATCTAAGTGATAAAATGATTCATGGTACCGAAGGAATTATATCTGCTGCCGATTCGCGAGTTAAAGTGGTAGTTGTTCCTACAGATGAAGAATTGATGATCGCTTCGGATACGATTGATATTTTAAGTCGGAAATAATTTATTTGAATCCTGACAATATATGTTTTTTGTTGCAAAGCCGTTCGTCTCACATTCAGATTCAAACGTCTTTTAGTCTTCAAAACGACGTATGTCCCTAAAAATATTTTCGTCCATACGTTTTCAAAAAAACTTAAGGACGTCACCGAAAAAACTAACATACGACACTTTTGGCTCATAATTATGAGTCGAAAGTGTTTTATTTTTAGAGTATGCGCACCCCATTGACACAAGAATGTATTGATTTATAGCAGGTTATGTTCAACTCGTTTTTCGAAACGTTTCTCGAGATGAATATTTATCGCAGCACTGGTACTTTTTTATCCCATACCGAGTTCGTTTAACACACTTCATATCTTTGTACGCTGATCTCAAAAAATGATAAGGACGAACACAAAAATTCGTCCTTATAAAAATAAATGTTTGTAACTATAAAAATAAATTTTCGTCCTTCTGAATTTATCGCTGTGTATCAGTTTGTTGTGCGTGCTCCCTTTATGCCTTGTCCCTATTTGGTTTACATTCGAGCGGTGAACCGGTAACGAAAATAATGTCCTCTGATGCCTTGTGGATTATGTCCTGATAAAAAAGTATCAGAATTTCGGAGAATAATCATGTTGTGCCCGATTAGAAGAGCTTAACTTTATATAACGCACTGTCCATTAGGACGTTATAGCGTTTATGGACGTGTTCTGTTGTGCCTCAATACAAGAGTCAATACCTTGTCTATCAGAAGGTTTATCTACTAGCTTATTTTGTTTTTTCTTTAATGAAGCCGTGTCGATAAGCATAAAGCAATTGTCTTATTTCTTCGATTTGGTGGCGTAATTCTTTGCCTTTGTCTGTATCGTTTACTAACATGCGGTGGCGGCTAAGCTCTACTATTTGTGTGGAACTTTTAATATCCGAGCCAGTACGAATCGATTCTTCAGCAGAAGAAAACGGCTCATGTTGTACAAGTTCGAAGCCACGACTATGAAAAACAAGTGTATAGCCTGCTATGCCTGTCGTGTTGTGATAGGCGCGCGAGAAACCTCCATCGATGACTAGCAATTTGCCGTTGGCTTTTACCGGTTGTTCTCCGCTAGATGCATGAACCGGTACATGCCCGTTGATGATATGACGGGCTTTGCCTTCTACGCCGAAAGAATCGAGAATATAGTCGCATATCTTTTCGTCGTCACGGAGTTTATAATAATAGCCGTTTTCTTCTTTCCACGTGGCTTTGTCTTTCAAGAAATAGCGCTCGAATGTAGCCATTTTTGATTTATCGAATAGTGGGGAGTCTATTCCGCACCAAAGATACCAAAAGAAATCGACAGCAAATTGGAGTTCGCTCTCTTCGGTGTCAGAATTAAATGCCTTGCGGATGGTAAGTCCTATTTGCGTAAGAAGTTCTTTGCCGGCATATTTATTTTTATCGATCAACACTTCTTTTAAAGTTCCATCAGAATTGAGAGGCACTGATGCATGAAACAATAGATTGGAATTATAAATATTGTAGATGCATCCGTGACTTAGCAAACAACGGATGTGTTTTTTTAGTCTGTCTCGCATAACGAAAGAATGCCGCAAATTATTGATGACTTCGGCCTCTTCTGGTGTCAACTTATAAGGATGTTTGGGATCTATTGTCGGAAAGTTGTTGTCTTTCATTTCATACTCCTTTCCATTTATTAGCAATACTCCTTTCTCCTTGTCTATGAGGTGCAATAGCTTACGGTTGCTCATATTCCATTCGGGATGACGATCAATCATATCGCCTTCTAGCTTGAATTGAATAATGCTGATGGCTTTGTGCATCTTGCTGAGCTGAACAATTTCTTTGGGACTGAATCCTGTATTCATTTTTTCTAGCTTTGGAATGAATTCTGTGCAGGGGTCGTCTGCGTAGACATCCATCGCAAGAGTAGCAAGTGGAAGCAGATTGATGCCGTAGCCGTCTTGTAGCGTTTCCATATTGCCATAGCGTAATGATATTCGAAGCACATTGCAGATGCAGCACTCATTTCCTGCCGCTGCACCCATCCAAAGAATATCGTGATTGCCCCATTGGATATCAAAGCTATGGTAATGTCGTAGAGTATCCATTATGATATGTGCTCCGGGTCCGCGGTCGTAGACGTCACCAAGCACGTGAAGTTGGTCGATGGCAAGTTGCTGAATAAGTTTGCACATATCGATAATGAAATCGTCGGCTCTTTCGGTAGAGATAATTGTTTCTGTAATGACGTTGACGTATGCTTGTTTGTTGTGGTCGTCTGCATTTTCGTGAAGTAGCTCTTCTATAATGTAAGCAAAGTCTTTGGGTAGGGCTTTGCGAACTTTGGAACGAGTATATTTGGAAGAGACGCTCCGGCAGACTCTGACTAGTTGATGAATGGTTACTGTGTACCAATTGTCTAAGTCGGGTTCGGCAACTTTCACCAACTCCAATTTCTGTTCGGGGTAATAGACTAAAGTACAAAGATCACGAATTTCTGCCTCACGAAGGTTGTTGCCGAATATTTCTTTTACTTTTCTTTTAATATTACCCGAAGCGTTTTTCAATACGTGTTGAAAGGCCTCGTATTCTCCGTGAATATCGGCGAGATAGTGCTCAGTTCCTTTAGGCAAATTAAGAATCGCTTCCAAATTGATGATTTCAGTACTTGCTGCAGCTACTGTTGGAAAAATATGAGCCAATAATTGTAAATAACTCATATTCTTTTCAATCATGTCAGGAGTGATGATTTCTTCCTTTTTCATAATGATCGATTGATGGCTTTTATTTTTGCAAATGTAGGTACTCTGTGTAATAAAAACAAATTTTTGTGACAAGATTATTCGGCTGTCGTCCTTATTTTAATTACCTTTGGAGGCAGATTAACCTCCTTATGCTATGTTGAAAGACTTTTTTTATTATACAAAAACAGAAAGACGAGGAATAATTTTTCTTGTTTTAATTATTGTACTTTGTTTGTTTGGATCGTTTCTCATCAGTCATATAGTGAGATCGCCTCGTGAAGGCGGCGATAAGAGTTTCAATAAAGAATATGAAGCATTTGTCCATTCTATCGAAGTGCTTAATCGAAAGGAATATAGTAAATTTCATCATACCGAGTTTAACCAAGAAGTGGTATTGGCTTCTTTCAATCCAAATACAGTAGATTCTCTTACTTTCTTGCGTTTAGGTTTGCCTCGATGGATGGTTCACAATATATTAAAGTATCGGGCAAAAGGGGGCAAGTTCCGTAAACCGCAAGATTTTCGTAAAATATATGGTATGACCGACGAACGTTTTGCTCTTCTTCTGCCCTATATAGATATACCGGCTATCAACCGAGATACTGTTCGGATGGCGGTTACACGAGATACTGTTCATCTTGCTAAATATCCCATAAAGTATGCCTCTGCCATAAAATTGGAATTGAATACGGTTGATACTACTGAATTGCGAAAGATACCCGGAGTGGGCAGTAGCATCGCTCGAATGATAGTGCGTTATCGGCAGCAATTAGGAGGCTATTATTCTGTTCAGCAATTAGAAGAGATACATCTTATAAGTAGTAGGCTGAGCAAGTGGTTTACTATTAACCCGGCCTTGATACATCGATTGAATGTAAACAAAGCCGGACTACAAAGACTTAATGCTCATCCTTATATCAATTTCTATCAGGCCAAGGTCATAGTAGAATACCGACGCAAGCGTGGTACAATTAGAAATCTCAATCAGCTTGCTTTTTATGAAGAGTTTACTTCAGCCGATTTTGATCGAATGAGTCATTATATAGCGTTTGACTGAGACTCTTCTGATGATTGAATTGTAGTATCTTCTTGAGGTATGTCTACTTTTATGTTACTATTAGCTTCTGTTTCTAATTCCGATTTAACTTCGGGATTATCAATCATGAGTCCATCAACCATGTGAAGTGTACGATCGGTGATTTTAGCAAGCTTCTCATCATGTGTGACAATGACAAATGTCTGACCAAATTGTTTGCGAAGTTCGAAGAACAATTGGTGTAGCTCTTCTTTATTGTGAGAGTCTAAGCTTCCGGATGGTTCGTCGGCAAGAATTATATTCGGATGGTTAATAAGCGCGCGGGCTACTGCAACACGTTGTTTCTCACCGCCGGACAGTTCGTTAGGCTTATGGGTAGCACGATCTTCTAGCCCCATGAACTTTAGTATCTCCAATGCTTCACTACGAGATTCTTTACGAGATTTTCCGGCAATATAAGCAGGAATAAGTACGTTCTCTACTGCCGTAAATTCGGGAAGTAGTTGATGAAATTGGAATACAAAACCAATGTGTTTGTTGCGGAAAGCCGAAAGCGCCTTTTCTTTATATTTATTGATATTGAAGCCGTCGAAGAGTACTGTGCCCGAATCAGGTTTGTCAAGCGTTCCCATGATCTGAAGTAACGTTGTTTTGCCGGCACCGCTCGGTCCTACGATGCTGACAATTTCTCCTTCGTTTATCCTTAAGTCGATTCCTTTCAAAACCTGCAAGGAACCGAAATTCTTAGTGATGCCTTGTAATTCTATCATAGTTGTTATATTATAAATGTTTTATCACATATTTAGTTTTCTACTTGCATTTTCAGACTTTCTTTAGCTGATTGTTAATCCATTTGATTATCTGATTATATAGTCGAGTATTGACCTTTTTGATACGCTCGGGATGATTAGAAGCCAGAAATGACGATGGGGGCGTCTCGAGTGGGTCACCGTTTTGCTCTGGATATATCATCATCAGACTGTTGTTATTGAAATATCTGGCAATTTGATGAGGTAAATTTCCAAATGAAGAATCATAAGAGATGAATCCTGGGCGTGCACTGACAATAACTAATAAATGGTCGTAGTTTACTTCTCCAGTTAGTAATAATAGATCTTCCCATTTGTCAAGCTCACTATACTCTACATTAATGTTGTCGAATTTATGTGCAACAAAACCTTCTAAATATTTCAGAGTGTGGGGATGAGCGTAAAAATGCAATCGGCATCCTAATATGGAGGTTATGCGGCAAAGGTGTCTAGCCCATTTGTAAAAACCTACCTCATATTCAGCTTTTGGTGGTACCGCTACGACAATACGGCGAAATGTATTGGGAGGAATAAGGCATTTGACTATCATTATTTGTCGGTGTGTACCTTTTAATAGAGTATCCCCGATGGCTCCAAAGAAAGAATCCGTAATATTGATTTTTCGATGCAATCCAAGTATCAGTTCGGATGCATCATATTCTTTCATGGTATGAATGATACCCGTAATGATATTGGTGCTGACCCGTTCAATCGGTGTTAGTGTCACATTTGCGCTCGAAGCTATTTTTGCTGCTTGCGTAAGACATTTGCGGCCTGTGGCTTTGTGGCGGGCAACGTTAGGTGAATCGGCTATCACATTCAACCCCAAAAATGTGTTTTGTTTATGTTCATGGTGCATCATAATAGCTATTTGGGTCAGCATCGAGACATTCTCGGGATTAGAATAAGAAATGATACATGGTCCGCGGTCGGGTAGTTTGTCTTCGTTGTTTACTTTGAGATCAGAAAGTGCCATTTTTCGTGCGGCATATTCGGTGGTGAAAGAACTAAAAATGCATGTCACTAAAATGAGAAGTATGGTGCCGTTAAGAACCTCATCGTTTAATAGATGGGTGTGGTTTGGTAAAATGATATTATATCCCACTAAAACGGCCGCAAGAGTAGCTGCCGCTTGGGCATTGCTTAAACCATATATCAAATCGCGCTCTATGCGCTTCATCTTGAATATCTTTTGAGTGGCATAAGAGGCCAGCCATTTGCTAGATAGGGCCACGGTAATCATAACGGCCGATACTTTTAGTGTGTTAATACCGCTGAATAGTATTTTTATGTTCACCATCATTCCTACGCTGATTAAGAAATAAGGAATGAAGAGAGCATTTCCTACAAATTCGAGGTGAGCCATTAAAGGAGAGACTTGTGGAATATAACGGTTTAATACCAATCCTGCCAAAAAAGCTCCTAAAATACCTTCCATCCCTATGAATTCCATCAGTCCGGCCCCTAAGAAAACCATTGCCAATACAAAAATAAATTGTGTTACATTGTCTTCATAACGTTTGAAAAAGGCACGTGCAATACGGGGAAAGAAAAAAATGATAGAGAAGAATAAAACGACGGTCTTTATAATCATCCATATCCAGAAATGTCCAGATATATCTCCTTTAAACGTGCCTCCAACAATAGCCAATACCAATAATGTCAGTGTGTCTGTTATTGCAGTTGCTCCGACTGCAATCCCTACACTTCGTTGGCGTGATAATCCGTAACGTAATGCTATAGGGTAGGCAATAAGAGTATGAGAGGCATACATGCTGGCCAATAAGATGGAAGTAAGAATGCCGTATTGAAGAAGAGTAATATTAGTGATTAAACCAAGAATCATTGGAATAATGAACGCTAATATCCCATGTGTAAATGTTTTGGTTTGATTCTTCCGAAAATCGCCCATGTTCATTTCAAGTCCTGCAAGAAACATAATATAATACAAACCTACTTTGCCAAAAAGTTTGAAACTGCTGTCTTCTGCCAAAAGGTTAAGCCCATGTTCTCCAACGATAATTCCGGCGATGATAAGCCCGATAATAGAAGGAACACGCAGTTTGTCAAAGAGTAGGGGCGCGAATAATATAATGGACAAGACAAGGAAGAATATCCATGTCGGGTCGTTTATTGGAAGACTTATGATAAAGGCTTTGAACATCATCTATTATTCTTTTCTCTCTATTTCTCTGCAAAATAACGAAAAAAAATAATTGTATTCGCATAAAACGTGTAATTTTGCAGCTGTATTATTATAAACTAAAAAAAAAGAAAAATGAAAGTCGCAATTGTTGGCGCAAGCGGTGCTGTTGGACAAGAGTTCCTGCGCGTCTTAAACGAGAGAAATTTCCCTGTGGACGAATTAGTCCTTTTCGGTTCGTCACGTAGTGCCGGACGAAAATATACCTTTATGGATAAACAGATAGAAGTGAAACTTTTGCAACATAACGACGATTTCAAAGGTGTGGATATCGCATTTACTTCTGCCGGGGCTGGAACCTCTAAAGAATTTGTTGAGACTATTACCAAATATGGAGCAGTGATGATTGATAACTCCAGTGCATTCCGTATGGAAAATGATGTACCTTTGGTAGTTCCGGAGGTAAATCCTGATGATGCTTTGAAACGTCCGCGTGGTATTATTGCCAATCCGAATTGCACGACTATTCAGATGGTTGTTGCACTAAAGGCTATTGAAAAGCTTGCTCACATAAAACGGATTCATGTCTCGACTTATCAGGCTGCTAGTGGTGCAGGTGCTGCTGCAATGGATGAATTGCTCAACCAATATAAGCAAATTATAAATGGCGACCCCGTTACTGTGGAGAAGTTCGTTTATCAGTTGGCTTATAATGTGATTCCTCAGGTCGATGTATTTACTGATAATGATTACACAAAAGAAGAAATGAAAATGTATAATGAAACACAGAAGATAATGCATTCTGATGTTAAGGTCAGTGCCACTTGTGTTCGTGTTCCGACCCTTCGTTCTCATTCTCAGAGTGTGTGGATTGAAACAGAACGCCCCGTATCTGTAGATGAGGCTCGTAAAGCTTTTTCTGAGGGTGAGGGTCTTGTGCTTGATGACAATCCTGCAAAGAATGAGTATCCGATGCCATTGTTTTTGGCTGGCAAAGATCCTGTCTATGTAGGTAGGGTTCGCAAAGATCTGAGCAATGAAAATGGATTGGTTTTCTGGATTGTGGGTGATCAAATAAAGAAAGGGGCTGCTCTCAATGCTGTTCAGATTGCTGAATATCTTATTAAAGCGGGTGATGTTAAGTAATAAAATATAGTTTTTTTAACAAAGGGTAAACTCAAAAGTTTACCCTTTGTTTTTATCTATTGATAGTGTTATAAGTCGCTCCTCGTCTTTTTACGAGTACCGTTATCTGTTTGATTGCACTTTTTGTCTTTTATGCCTGAAACTGTATAATTTTTACTGTTGATAATATATGTGAGTGAAAACTCTCAATATTGATATGATACAGATAAATGTCTTTAAGTGAAGAGGCTTCTCTATATGAGTTGCCATTTATTTCTTTGTTTTCTAGAATTGTTCTAATTTTTTTTCAACGGAAGTAATAAAGTTTCTAAATAATAGAAATAAATCAAAAAAAAATTATATTTTTGCAAAACAATACAAGAAAATATTACGTCATGAAACTAATAGCCGAAAGTGGTTCTAATCGTACAGAATGGTCGTTAATAGAAGATGGTGAACTTATAGAACATTTCAATACAGAAGGAATTAATCCATTCTTTCAAACGAGACGTGAAATAAGTCGAAGCATACGCTTGGGGCTTCCTGAACATTTTTTCAAAAAGAAAATAGAAACAATCTATTATTATGGTGCTGGTTGTTCTTCGGAAGAGAAAAAACAAACAGTTGGTGCATCTTTTATTACTCAATTTAGAACTCGCACAGAAGTCGAGAGTGACTTGTTGGGTGCGGCGCGTGGCTTATTTTTTCATGAATCGGGGATCGCTTGTATTTTGGGGACTGGTTCCAATTCTTGTTTTTATGATGGCGAGAAAATTATGAATAATGTGACGGCAGGTGGATATATTTTGGGGGATGAAGGTAGTGGTGCGTCGGTAGGAAAAGAATTCTTGTCGGATGTATTGAAAGGATTGGCTCCTGGAGGTCTTACAAATGATTTTTTGAATAAAAACCGTATTACTGTGGAAGATATAATGAATGCGGTTTATAATCAACCTCTGCCGAACAAATTTCTGAGTTCTGTATCGTTTTTCTTCAAAGACTATAAAAATGAAGAGTATGTAGCTGAGGTTGTGACTCGCAATTTTAAACGCTTTTTTACTCGTTGCGTTTTCCAATATAATTATAAAAACTATCCGATTCGTTTTGTTGGTTCTATGGCTAATAATTTTCAAGAGCTTCTTGTTGATGTAGCTAAAAGTTACGATATTGAGATTTCTGCTATAGAAGAGACTCCGATGGCTGGACTTATCAAGTATCATTCGTTTGAATTGGATGCAAAAAATAAATAATTAAGTCACTTAGTCTGCTCTTCTGGATAATTGATGAGGTATAGGGTACCCGTGGCCCGAGTGAAGGCTGTATATAACCATCGAAAATACTCAGGGGTTATATAGTTTGGTGGAATATAGGCCTGATCTAAGAAAACATTTTTCCATTGCCCTCCTTGTGCTTTGTGACAAGTTATGGCATAAGCGTATTTTACTTGTAGGGCGTTGTAATAGGGATCCGTCTTTATCTTTTTCATTTTGTCGCGTTTCAGAGGAATTTCGGAATAATCTTCAAAAACGGCTTTGAAAAGTTGCTCGTTATTCTCTGTGGAAAGGGCCGGCGTTTCGGAATGAAGAGTATCTAGGAGTAATGTAGCATCTATCTCCAAATCGTCATAATTGGGAAATAACAATGTGACATCGACAAAGTGGAAACCGTATATTTCTCTACTATGACGTACTCTTCTGACAATGGCATTCTCTCCATTGGCGATGAAATCTGTATCTTTGTAATGTTCTGTCCAAAAATAATTGTTTTTGGCAATCATCAATACATCTCCTGTTTCAAGTTCTTCTTCTCTATACAAAATTTGTGCCCTTATGCCATTGTTATATAGATTGGCTCTTTTATTGGAGCGACAAATTACAACTGTTTCGTCTAATCCGTCATTGTCGTAGCAGCTTGACAAAGTAGGTATTAAATCTTCTCCGGATAGTCGCTGAATATCGCTAAATCCTTTTAATCTAATCTTGGGTAACAGATCGTATTTGTTGTGCTGAATACTTGTTCGTATGGTAGAAGAATTGAAGAGAATGCCCGATTTCTGCTTTTGGCGCACTACTTGAAACAGATCTTTTTCTATGAGGTGCATGCCGTAGCCTAATAGCTCGATTCTGGATAGGGCAGGACTTTCGTTTTCGCCGATAGGAGGTAGCTGTGCCGTGTCTCCAATGAGTATTAGTTTGCAACTGTTTCCGTTGTAGATAAATTGGATCAGATCATCGAGCAAGCGTCCTGAGCCGAAAAGATGTCCGGATAACCCACTATTGGAGATCATTGAGGCTTCGTCAACAATAAAGAGTGTGTCTTTCGAAAGATTTATATTCAAAGCAAAGTCATCGACGTCTGAAGAAAAGCTTTTCTGTCTATAAATATATTTATGAATAGTGAATGCTGGATGCGAAGCATAGGACGAAAAAACTTTTGCAGCTCTACCTGTGGGTGCTAACAATACGGTTTTGCGAGTAAACTTTTGCATGGCTTTTACCAATGCGGCGACTAATAATGTCTTTCCGGTCCCGGCATAGCCTCTCAAGACAAACAATGATTCTGCATCTGTTGATGATACAAATGATGCTATTTTCTTCATTGCATCAGCTTGCTCCTCTGTTGGTTCATAAGGAAAATTTTGTCTTATCTGCTGCGCTATATAATTATTAATACCTGTTTCCATTCAGTTTAGAGTAATGGGGATAGTAGTCTGGTAATTGATTCGGCTACTTTATAATACCATTTTCGTTTTTCCCAGATGCTAAGGACCACTTGATTACAATTGCGCTGATCCGTTAGGAATATTTCACGCATTTTTAAGGCCATATTTCTGTCGTAGATAAATGCATTAATTTCAAAGTTGTGTTCGAAACTCCGAAAATCAACATTGGTAGAACCTACGGTAGAAAACAAATCGTCGGATACCATTAATTTAGAATGTAAGAATCCTTTATTATAAAAAAGAACTTTTACTCCAGCTTCTAGCAGGAATTTTAAATAGGAAGAACAAGCTAATTGCGATAGCCAACTATCATTCTTTGCCGGTAGCATTAAACGTACATCCACTCCGGCAAGCGCTGCGGTTTGCATTGCAGACAGTATCGTATCTGTAGGTAGAAAATATGGCGTTTGAATGAAAAAATAGCGTTTTGCACTCAAGATGGCTTGGGTCAATCCTAGCATTATTTCTCGCCAAGGCCCGATTGGCGAGCTGGATACTATTTGTATAATGGAACTGCCGCGAATAGCCGAAGAACCAAAATAACTTTCGGAAGTGATTAATGTGCGGTCTACAAAATACCAATCTAGAAGAAAGATAGTCTGAAGCCCATGTACAGCTTTTCCCTCTATCAATATGTGGGTGTCACGCCATACACCGTTAGATACTCCTTTTAGATACCGTAGTGCTAAATTCATACCTCCAATAAATCCTACTCGTCCGTCAATAACGACAATCTTTCGATGATTACGGTAGTTTACACGGCTTGTGAAAAGAGGAAAACGTACTTTTAGGAAGCTCTTTACTTCAATTCCAGACTCAAGCATTTTTTCAAAAAACTCGTGCGGTACTTGCCAACAACCTACATCATCGTATATAATTCGTATCTCGACCCCAGCTTTTGCCCGATCTATCAATACGTCGCGTATCAAACGGCCTACGGCGTCGTCTTCGAATATATAATATTCTAAATGAATATGATGTTTGGCTTTCATCAGTTCTCTGATGAGCCCTTGTAACATTGAATATCCGTCTGTATATGTTTCGCAGCGGTTGCCTCCTAAAGGAAAAGCTTGTTCCGTCTGACGGAAAAAACTGATGAGCCTGCTATATTCGGGTACATTTACTGTCGGCTCTTGTGCCATGTATTCTGAAATAGGTTTTTGTAGTAACTTGTTGTAGCTTTTTTTATTAATAATGCGCTCTCGGCGAACATTACGTCCGAAGAAAAAGTACAAAATGAGTCCGACAAAGGGAAGAAAAAGCAGAATAAGTATCCACGCAATGGTATGGACTGGGTTTCGGTTATCTAGTACAATAATAATAATGGTACTGATAATCGATCCGAAATAAAGGATGTCGAATAGAATTTTCCAAGCAATGCCTAATATTTGAGACCATTCCATAAGGATAATGCGTATTTTTGTTTATCATGCTGATAACGAAAACAAAAATACGCATTATTCTTTATTATTCACAATTAATGGTGGGATAAATTAGAAACGCCTGCCGCCAAAACCTCCTCCGGGAGGAGGTCCAAATCCTCCGCCGTGACGACCAAATCCTCCATGAGGACCTTCTCTATGCATGTCTTTACCTCCCAAAGTATTGATACGGTAAACGAAATGTACCATAAAATAACTTCCTAATGTGTTGTATTCCGTATCTGTCATCATCGTTTCACTAATGCTACGGCTTAAATTGCTTCTTTGACGCAGAATATCGTAAATTTTAAATCGTAATGTTGCTTTATTGTTTAGCAGTGTCTTTGCTATTTGTGCATTCCATATATAAGTGTTTTTGTTCAATCCCGATGAGTATCCTTCCTTAAAAAGGCAATTCATATCGGTAGAGATCGAGACGTTCCATGGTAGATTCAAATCGCTATTGAAACCTGTTGTATAGTCGAATGTTTCTCGATTGCTGTTCACTTGTTTGTTGTTTTTAGTCAGGTTGTAGATCATACCGCCGTTGAGAGTGATATCGAATACGTCTGAACGGAAACTACTTGATAAACGTTGGTTTAGGATCAAGTTGCGGGTGTTGCTCAGTGTCGCCTCTGTATTGGCATTTACCGTCGTATAGCTTACTGCATTGCTAAAATTAACGCCTGAGTTAGATGAAATAGTAAATTTCTTGTTTTTCAATGGCGTATTCAATGAAAAGAAACCACTAGCATTCCAATTGCCATTCACATTAGTCATTCTATAAATCCGACCACCAGTTGTCGTATCGTAAGTCATTTTGCTCGCTACCGAATTGATTGTATTATTGTAGAAGGCATTGGCATTCATGCTTAATTGTGATGTCGGGAAGTAGTGATTGTAGAACAACCGAAAACGGTTAGTGAATGAAGGCTTTAAATCAGGGTTACCGTAACGTTGATTTAATGGGTCGGAAATATCGATCACTGTTTGTAGAGATTGAATATCGGGTGCACTGCTTCTTCCATCATATCGGAAGAAAAGAAAATGCTGTTTATTGAACATAAATCTAAACGTTACGTTTGGTGCGTAATTTATTACATCTTGTTTTAGGGTCCCTTGACGTTTTATAGGGATGTCGGTAACGCTTCTTGATGATTGAGGTATTACACTAAGACCTACTCCGTACATCATTTTTGTATAGACACCTCGCAAGGATAATCCTATGGTATGAGAATTGTAATAGTTATTTAGCTTTGAACTTAAACTATCCGAGTATTCGCCTAAGTCACTATGATCAAGATAGTCGTAAGAATTGCCGGTGTAAACGTAAGAATTGCTTGCTTGGTTGTTATGAGAAAAATCATACCTTACTTGCAAATAATGCTTTTTGAATATAGGTTCAGTATATGAAACGGAGACTCCCCAGTTTCTACTATTATTATTTTTATCAGTATATCTTGGTATATGCGTCGTACTGTCTCCTAATTGATAGAATTCGGTATTTGAATAAGAATCATTATTGGCGTCGGTATTTGCATATCCCAGATTAGCACCTACCATAAAATTTCGACCCTTATTATTTAAACGACGGAATATCATTACTCGACCACTTAGCGAAACATTATTGCCTTTATTGCATCCTTTTGCTGTTCTGCTATTTATCAATGATGAAAAGTCACTCGTCGAAGCAGTGGTTGAAGAAGATTGGCTATTAGAAAGAGTCTTGGAGTAACTCGCCGTCGGCATAAATACGATATTGGTCAACGTGTCGGGCTGCCATACCATGTGCATATCCAATCTGATATCATCTCTTATGCGGTTTGAAAAACTATTATTTTTGCCATAAGTTGAACTTTGACCTAAAAAAGTTTCCGAATCTGATTTAAGTCTGGCATCGTTATTGGTATGGCCATATTCAATATTACCTTCTACTTTAAGTTCCTTTTTTTCGGAACCAAGATTGAATCCTACTTGTTTGGCTGCTGTAATCCCGGAGCCACTACTACCGTCTCTTCCTGCCCCTGAGTCTCCAAACTCTGAAAAGCCTTGGTTGTTCGTGTTGTTGGCTGATGTGATCAAAGTTCTGCTAGCATTGTCATTAAAATTGCTTAACATGCCTTGCACTTCATAACGGTTTTTATTTCCTGTCCCGCCTATAAAGTTACCTATAAATCCTTGTTTCATCTCTTTTTTAACAGATAAATCGAGAACCGATTCGTCATCTCCATCATCAACACCTGTATAACGGGCGTTATCGCTCTTCTTTTCGTAAGCTTTTACCTTATCGACCATGTTGGCGGGTAGATTTTTCATAGCGACAGCAGGATCATCTGAGAAGAATTCTTTTCCGTCTACTAAAATTTTGGTTATTTGTTTTCCATTGTGTGTGATTTTTCCATCAGAAGATATTTCAACACCTGGAATCTTTTTGACTAAGTCTTCGAGCATTGACCCTTGGGCTACCCTGTATGCAGAAGCAGCATATTCAATTGTATCACCTTTTACGGTAGCGGGAGGCGCTTGGCCTACTACCACAGCTTCTTTTAGTAGGACAGCATCAGGTGATAGCGAAATGATCCCTGCATTGTAATTGGGACGTGAAGATGTGAGTCTCATTGCAATCCTTTTAGTTTTGTAACCCACATAAGATAATTTTAGAACATACGATCCGTCTTTTACCTTTGGTAGTACGAAAGTACCGTCGCTTTTACTTACGCTCCCTGCAATATAAGTACTGTCGGGCAGGTGGAGCAGTTGAATACCTGCTTGAATAACGGGTGATTTATCGCTGGCATCAATAATTTTGCCGGAAACGGTAATAATTTTGTTTTGTGCAAAAGATGAAATAATTCCTATCATCAGGAATAGAATACCGGTAGCAATCCTTTTCATTTGTTACTTATTATAGACTTTTGGTATTAAGACGAAGAAAAAGGGAAAAGGTTTAATGAGAAAATGCCGAGTTAAGATTATTTTTGTTTTTCTTTTAAAAGAGATTAGTCCAATTAGCTTTAATATAAGCTAATTGGACTAATCTAAGGTCAGTATTATAGCTAGTTACTTGCTCACTTCAAAATGATAATTTGAACGGATATCTTGCGATGAAGCTCCAATGAAAGCCTCGAAACTTCCTGGGGCGACCATCCATATTTGTTTTTGATCATCATAGTAACTTAAGGCATCTTTACCTATGGTTATGGATGCTTCTTTTGTTTCTCCAGGTTGCAAATAAACTTTTGTAAACCCTTTCAGCTCTTTTTGGGGACGGACCAATAGAGGTTTGTTCTCTCCTATATAGAGTTGTATTACTTCAGCCCCTGCGTATTTCCCAGTATTTGTAATGTTGATGTGGAATGTAATGCTATCACCAATTTGGAGATTTTTTTTGTCGGCTGTGAGTTTCCCGTATTTAAATGTTGTGTAGCTCAGGCCAAATCCAAAGGGAAATAAAGGTTTCAATTTCTTTTGATCTATGTAGCGATATCCTACAAAAAGACCTTCTTTATATGTCTCGTTTTTACCGTCTCCGGGATAATCACCAAGTTTGTTTGCCGAACATTGATTGAGATTGGCGTAAAAGGTAAAAGGTAGTTTGCCTGATGGATTGACATCGCCGAACAGAATATCTGCTATTCCGTTTCCGGCTGCCGAACCTCCATACCAAGCTTCTAATACCGCAGGGACTTTTTGCAACCAAGGCATTGTTACACAACTCCCTGTGAGCAATACCACGGATAAACGAGGATTTACTTCGGCTAGGGCAGCAACTAATTTATCTTGTCCATAAGGTAGACCAAGATTAAGGCGGTCATCACCTTCACAATCTTGTTTTTCATTTTTATTCAAACCTCCTACAAAAATGACAGCGTCGGCTTTTCGGGCTTCTTGTATTGCTGCTTGTAGCAAACTGTCAGTATTGATTGCTTTTTGTTCGGGTCTCTTGGCTCCCTTTAAATCTTGTTCTGCCACTGCTGGCGACTCATAACCCTTCGTATAACTGACTTCTATATTTTCTTTTGCTGCGCGAGCAATAATTCCTTCCAAAGGTGAAATCTCTTGTCTTACTTTTAGAGACGACGAGCCACCACCTATTGTTAGCCTCTTTATGGCGTTTTCGCCTACAACTAATAGATGCCTTATGGAGTGTGTATTGAGGGGTAGAACATTTTTGTCGTTTTTCAACAAGACTGCTCCTTCCTGAATTATCTTCCGCCCTGCCTCTGCGTGCTCTTCGGATGCAAACGAACCGAAAGGACGGTTACGATTCATGTTTGTGCGGAATTCCAATCTTAAAATGCGACGAACTTTGTCATTTAATTCTTTTTCTGTGAATTCACCCTTTTGGATCATTTCTATATACGGTGCCGCCAAATAGTAATTATCATAAGCATTGCTAGCACTCCAGTTGAGTCCGTTTGTCCACGTTCCAAATTCCATATCCAAGCCATTTTCAACGGCTTGTTTTGTATCGTGTACGCCGCCCCAATCGGATATGACCACTCCGTCAAATTTCCAATCTCCTTTTAGTATATTATTAAGTAAGTATTTGTTATGACAGCAATGCTGGTTTTTGTATTGGTTGTATGAACCCATCAAAGCCCATGCGTGCCCCTGCTCTACTGCTGCTTTGAAAGCTGGTAGATATATTTCGTGTAAAGTTCGGTCGTCAACGTTTACGTTTATTTCCCCACGATATTTTTCTTGATTGTTCAACGCGTAATGTTTAACACATGCTGCAACTCCATTCTCTTGAACGCCTTTTATGTAAGGTACCACCATTTGTGAAGTTAGGAAAGGATCTTCTCCAAAGTATTCGAAGTTCCTTCCGTTAAGTGGAGTACGGCAGATATTTACGCCTGGTCCTAATAGTACGTTTTTATTACGGAAACGTGCTTCCTCGCCGATACTTTTTCCATAAAGAAATGACATCTGAGGGTTCCATGTGGCGGATAAACAAGTTAAGGCTGGAAATGCTGTGCATGAATCGTTAGTCCATCCAGCACCATACCATTCATCCCAAAGTACTTCATTACGTATTCCATGAGGTCCGTCACTCATCCAATTGTCCGGAATACCTAGACGAGGTACGCCAGCTGAGCTGAATTTGGACTGAGCATGTACCATCGCTACTTTTTCTTTGAGAGTCATTCGAGAAAGAGCATCTTCCACACGTTGCTCAATAGGTTTGGAATCGTCAAGATAGATGGGACGATTTTGTGCAATGACAACTGGCGAGGTCAGAACCAAGCCCATCATCATTATTTTAAAAAGCTTTATCATAAATAATATTCTTATTAGATTTTGTTTCAAAATTATAATAAAATAATGGAAAAATAAATATTAGATGCGCAAATAGTGGATGTGAAATGTGCTAAAAGGCTATAAAATAGTATACTAATAAGAAAACTAGATTGAAAAAAGTGGATGGATGCTTTAGCCATACATGATAGATTCTATCAAAATAGTATTAGTATTTTCTGTATCCTTTCTTCTACATGGCTTTGCATACGTTTTAATTGTTTGATAAAGATGGTTGTATTAGATGAATTATTTTTTGATTTTGTTATTTTATAATTGTCATTAAGTTTTTAAGGGGTATGGTACTTTTATTTGTTCGAATGTGATGAGATTTTTCTAGTTTCCTTCTCGTACTATTCAAATAAAACTGTAGATCGCTGTTGTTTATTTAAATAGTTGATTAATTGTATTTCTTGCTTTTTTACTTGGTTTTTTGTCAAAATACAAGTATGTGATAATCCATTAATATAAAAAATTATCCCGTAATATAAAATATACTCTATAATATTAAAAAGCATGTATGTTTGTAACATTTTTTATGTGCATAAATGTTTATAACATTCTTTTCTTTTGTATTTTTGTTAATCTATGCTTTTAATGGTAAATAAACGATACCTGTAAAAGTATATATTGTTAAGTATGTAGGACTGTCAAATCTCAAATTGAGTAGTGGTTTCCTTTTGCAAAAGGAATATATGATTTTGATTTAAAATACTTTTAATCTTGTTGGTATGATAAATAATAAGTGGTGGGAATCCCGATTTTGCCGGATTTATTTAGTTATTGCAATTCGACATTTTACTACTCCTACTCATGTTATGCTTATTGCTCATGGATGTTATACAATATACGCCCATTCCAATAAACGTAAGAAGGAGAAAAAAATTGTTCAAGATTTAGCAAAGTATCAAATAATAAAGAAAGAAGTGTGACAATGAAAGTAGACTTTTATCGATCTTTTGGTAATTGTAGAAAATAGTAGTTCGGGAGAATTACTATTTTTTTATTGATATCTTTCAAATACTTATTTTTTCATAACTTTGTTATTGTGAAAATGCTAAATGAAAACATTCAGGTTGTTGTGGGCGATATTACAAAATATTGCGGTGATGCTATAGTCAATGCTGCCAATACCTCTCTTCTTGGCGGTTGTGGTGTAGATGGTGCTATTCATCGTGCTGCCGGTCCTGAATTATTAAAGGAGTGTGCTGCTCTAGGTGGATGTCGTGTGGGGCAGAGCAAAATAACTGATGCCTACAATTTACCTTGCAAAAAAGTTATTCATACTGTAGGTCCTATATGGTATGGTGGCAGTTTTCATGAAAGAGAAATGCTCATTTCTTGCTATAATACCTCTCTGCAATTGGCTGTGGATAATCATTTGACTTCTATTGCTTTTCCTTGTATTAGTACCGGAGTTTATCGTTTCCCGAAAAGTGAAGCATCACAGATAGCTCTTAAAACTATTTCGGACTTTCTGGCTCAGTCTTGTGATCAACTTTTGAAAATCACCATCGTTTGTTTTGATAAAGATTCGGCCAGTTATTATAGCTAAAATCCTTTTGTGTATTTTCTATCTTTTGATTTTCAAAATAACGTTTGTGTGTAAAATCAAAATTTCTCTGGTGTGTTTTGAGACATCATCGTTCCATTTATGTCATTTATGCTCAAAAAGAATAGGCGTGTATTACCTGTGTATTGACAAAAAATGCTCTTTTTCTAAATAAAATGTGACATTTATTGTATCGTGTAGCTGTTTTCTTGCAATGACGGATAAAAAAAATTAATTTATTCGAATAACGGTGGAAACTTAATTTATACGTTTGGTTTTATATTTACCTTTGTATATTATTAGAATGATAATCGACCTGATAATTATGATATGATAAGGGTAAAAAATACAAATGAACACACCGATGCTATTAAATTGAAAGTAGTAAAATTGGCTTCCAAAATGTTTAGATCGCGTGGTGTCAAAGATGTAAAGATGGATGAAATCGCTTCGGCTTTGTCAATGTCGAAACGGACGATATATGAATTGTTCAGTGACAAAGAGTCATTGTTGATAGATTGTATGCAATATCGTCATGAAAAGAAATCGAAGGAAACCTGCGAAATCGTTAAATCTGCATCCAATGTGCTCGAAGTCATATTATTGGTATATGCTCATAGTCTGCAAGAATTGCACGAAACGAATTTGAAATTCTTTCAAGATGTAAGGCTGTATCCCAGAGCTTATGCTCTAATAGGGAAGCGTAATAAACAAGATTTTGAAGATGCGGTAAATTTCTTCAAACAAGGTGTTGATCAGGGTATCTTTCGGTCGGATATTAATTTTGAAATATTTATCGTTATCCTTCACAAGCAGATAGACACGTTACTTAATGGAGGGGTTAGCAAGAATTTTTCTTTTTTTGATGTTTATGAATTTATAATGTTTACTTTTCTTAGAGGAGTATCTACTCGAAAGGGACAGGATATTATTGAAGATTTTATAGATAATTTTAAAAAGAAAGCTCTATATATAAAGCCTGAATAGCTATATGTTATAAAGTAAAAAAGGGCCTAAAACTTTTCAATAAGTTTTAGGCCCTTTTTTACTTTATACTATTTGTATGCTATCTTTATTTTGCATCGACCTTCTTCCATATCTTGTTTATAGCGATATAGATAATTGTCGCGTAGGTAATAGTAATTTGGATCGCCATTGTATTCGATGGTTGCATAAGGGCGCTGGTGATTTTCTCCATCGCTCCACTTCCCTTTATACTCTTTTGCTCCTTTGAAAGTGATAGATGTTGACATGTCTTCGTTTAATGTAAATTGAGTGCCAAACTCATCTTCAAAAGTTCCTACGAATTTATGGTTTTCTCCATGTTTTGCAGAGCCGCCGCAACCCTGTAGGCTCGCTAATAAAATAGTGACAAATAGAATTGATATTACTTTTTTCATCGTTATTGAAATAATCGAATAAAAAGGGCACCCTTTTTTCTGAAAGGAGGGTGCCCTTTTGAAATTATTATTGAAAATAGGTGTCCTCTGTGCTTATTGTCCTACAGTTGTCGAAACAGGGATCGTGATTTCTGCACTTTGTATTGTACCCCAAGTATAAAGTACATTGACTTTAACTTTGATGTTGAATGCAGAATTTACTACTATCCCCTTGTTTTTGTATGTCAAGAAACCATATCCAGATGGTGAGCTAAGACTATTCCATGGAGAGGTCTGTTGAGTTAATTCCAACTGTGCATCAGAGCATTTTTGTATGACACCACTTAAGTCACAAGTTGCATCTGTTGTATTAACTGTTACACTCTGGATACCATAATATTGCCAGTAGTTTGAATTGCCCTGATCATTGAATGAATAACCACGCCAATCAGTTGGGTTGATTAAATTCTCAATAGCAATGTATGACCCTGTTTTGCCATAATCTACACCATCAACAAAGTTTCCGGCTGCTTTTGCTGTAATACTTACAGGACGTACAAAATTAGCTTGGAAGCTATCGTTACCATTAAATGAAAGATCAACAGCGCGATCAATTTCGCCACAGACATAAACTTTGGCGCTGATCATTGCATGCATGTCTCCATTATTAATGAGCTCTTTAGCAATCGTGCTATTCTTATTATAAGAAATTTGGTTATTTACTATTGTTGCGATTACTTCAAGAGTTGCTTTGTCTTGGAGGGTTGATGTTATATAATTTATACCGTTTGCAACAATAAACTGATGCCCGTCAATAACATCCTGGGTATCGTCGAAATAGAAATGAACGATATCATTATTGCTGATTACGTTATCAATATTTCTGAAAATTGAATTCAAACTAATGTTTTGGATAACGCATAAATCCGAATTTGTAGATCCTGCATTTGGTACTGCCGCATTGAAAGAACATTGTGTTAATGTTCCATTCCAATAATTGGTTTGATAATTTGCTGCTAGTAACTTATATGCATTCTCATTACCTACAGTTGTAGATAGGGTAACATATATGATATCAGAGTCATCTCCTTTGTTTACGAACTTAGCGGCTTGGGAAATAGTCTTGCCTGCATTTGCAATAACATCTGCTTTAGATAGAGTCCACTTGAAAATATGAGTATGTGTACTTGTTTCGTCATCAACAAAGCTTAAATCCCCTATTTTAGTTCCTTCTATGCCTTTGAACTCATAAGTATTAGAGAATTCTTGGTTGCTTAGGTTTTCTGCAGCATAGAACAGATTCATATCTGTTTCGCTTGATTTTAATGTTGTAGAAGTCATCCCACATGCTAAACTCAAATTTCCTAAGTTTAATGAGTATTTTTCGGCAACATTAATCTTTCTAACTATCTTAATTTTAATGTAGGCAACTCTTACAATTTCTGTCCCGTGCATTAATTTCACACGGATTATAGGAGTTCTACCTATACATGCTGTACTAGCTGTTTTTCCATCGAACTGTGGAGTAACTACACCATCTTTAAGGCTGATAAAATTGCCCTGATCTGTAGAGGTCCCTTGAGAACCTAATTGGTAGTTCTTAACAATTTCAAATGATAAACTCATATTGAGCGATGTCAAATCTGAATTTGTTAGGCGGAAATAATTATCATCATAACCATAACCTACACCTGCATACTGCTTTAAATCGAATGAACCGTCATAGGCAACTTTGTATTCACATCCATCTCCTGCATTATCAGTATCCCATACTATTTTATTATTGATTGCAGCAGATTGATCTAAAGAGCCTACCACCGTTCTATAGCGAAAATCACCTTCAGTTGGAGCCGTGAATGCATAGTACGGGTTAGTTGCTCTTTGGCTGATAGTATCAAGAATTGCAATGTTGTGGAGAGACTGTTTGTAGATTCTTGCATAATCCGAAGTCACTCCTTCGTTTTGAGCATCAAGAGAGTTGTCGCTCATATCCGAACTGGTACCATATCTTGAATGCAGTGCAACTGTTGAAATCCAACCATCCCGAATGTTCCGAGCATCCATCTCACTGCCAGCTGGTGTACCTTTTACATTTACACTGACTGTAAGAATGCCATTAACTAAACTAACGAATGTTGGAGTCACATCAAAATCTTCTGATGCTTGAGTCCTTGATTGAGCCTGCTGAACAAAGAATTTTAGATTGTCCTTTACGTAGTTTACATTAACATTGGAAGGATTTACATTGTATTGTGCTGTGGCTGCTTGGTTAATCGGTGTTCCGTCAGCATCATTTTGCCAAAGCTCGCCTTTGCTATCTGAGTTGGATGCTTTCTGGACTTTATAGTTGAATCCAAAATAAGGAATAGTTGGAATACCTTTAACGTAATATTTAGGAACAAATACTAAGCCGCGTAGATGGTTGGTTTTAGCAATCGTGATGGAACTAGTAACCCCAGAAAGGCCATTTAAGGTCACGTTCAACCCGTCATCAATAGCTGTGATTGTACTACCTGGTGCAAGAAAAGAGATGGTAGTCGATTCTTTTAATGTTCCGTCGGCATTATAAATATCGAAGCATCCGGTTTTTGCATTTGGTACATAATAAATGCCATCTTTACCGTTGGCGCCATCTTTACCGTTAGTGCCTAAAGCATAATAAGTGGTCTTAGTAGCGTCTTTGTACCAATATCCATCAGTCCCAATAGTCCAGACTGTACCATCTTTTCCATTGGTACCGTTAACGATGTCGAAAGATGTTCCATTACTCAAAGTAATTTTGACACCATTTGTTGTGGTTGTCGTACTGCTAATGACACTACCACTTGTAACCAATGTGTTGATTTCATTGATTTTTTTGAGGTTAGCATCGATCTGTGCTTGTAGATTGGCTATGTCATCATCATAGTTTTTTTGACTACAAGCTGTAAACGTAGCTGTTGTGCCTAAAAGTAGGGCTCCAACAAACAAAGCTTTCTTCAATTTTTTGTTCATAATTAACTTAATTAAAAATTTGATTATTAATAATTATATTTTTTCAGATACTATATCTGATCCAATTTAAATGCTTTATCTTACAGCAAGCATCTGTACTGTTAACTCTCCTTTTTGACTCAAATTCATCTCTTTTCTTCGAGTTTGTGCAAAATATCCTAGAGGAGAAATTTTTTCTATGCGTTGAAAAGCTGCATAAAATGCACTTCTTGATGCAAATCCGCTCTTTCTATGTAATTCTTTTAAATTACATCTCTCTATGGATAATAATTGTTTGGCATAATCAATTCTGTATTTATTGATTAGTGTGCGTAGATTGCAACCAAAATATTGGTTGATAGTGTTAGAAAGATAAGTAGTATTCGTGCCAACCATTTCGCTAAGCCCAATTAATGAAAGAGTCGGGTCCAAATACACCTTTTTTTCGTCAAATAGAAGAAGAATCTTTTTATAAATTTCTTCTGTCCTTAGTTCAATAATTGACATGTTCCTATTATTCATATATTTTTATATAAAATATGTAACGCAAAAATATAGATTAGTGAAACATTCCACAATCATTTTCTTAAAAAAAGAATGCCATCACATGTTCTTTTTTAAGTAATGAGATTTATTTACAAGATATAGGACTTTTTTTTATTAATCAGGATAATTTTTTTGACATAATTGTTTGTTTTCATTAAGAAACATATAAGATCTATATATCATTTATATCATTCTGATAAATATGGTAATATTAGAATATATTAAAATAGGAATCTTATATTAGAATGTTACAAATGGGTTACATGTTTGTCGTACTTTTATAATAAATTTAATTCCTAATATATGGCTTGTTATACAGGGATTTCTCTGTATTTAATTTTTTTATTTTTGTTGTGATTATTACAAAGTTTTCAGTTAAAAAGCATATTTTCAATCGCTTCGCTATATGTTAAAATAATTTCGTTTTTTAATATGTTTTTTTAAATTATAAAAAATAAAAATAGAAGGTGTTGCTTTAGATAAACTTTGTAAATAGCCATGAAATGTTATTCGTGGAAATGCGACTTCACAACTTTGACTAGAATTTTCTGTGGTGTGGCTCATTCATAAAAGTTAGGAGGACTAAGCATTGTAGCATTTGCGTAATTAGAGTCCGCAAAGAGAATGAATTTACTTTCGCCTTTTGATTAATGGAAAAGGTGGCGTAGTTTCATCTTTTTATGATAGAACTGTTTCTACTTATTATACGCCTTATTTTGAGCTCGTTTTCATGTTAATAGGGTACAAGGAGGTATCTGTTTTGTCGAAAAGGAGATTACATAACCAGCTAGAACGCTCACTTCATTGACACCGAAACGAGCTAAAAAAACAACGCATTGTGAGCAATCTATCTTTCAAGGTGAATATTCCTTTAAATTCTGATCCTTTTTTATCTGAACCGGGGAAAGAAGGCTATGTGGGGTGCTATTTCCGCAACCGTCTCACTCCTCGAACGTAAATCAAATAAGAACAAAATATAAACGTATCTTTAACATGTACTGAATAAGTTGACACCAACTTATTCAGTACATGTCATATCAAGAAGTGTTATTTCGGTATGGTTAAAATAGTATCAGTATTGCTCCCAACGTTCACTTACAAAAATGGGGTCGAAAAAAGATTTTCGCACGCCAACTTTCATCATTCCCTTATATCGCTCATTATCAGTACCCATTTGTGACAAATCATAACCCATTGATTCTCTGCGATAAGACGTGCTTTACAGGTCCATTTTTAGCACCATATGCATGTATAATTCTGATATACAGACAGTAAAGGTGACAGGAATGGTTTCGTAACTAGAATATAAAAGCAGGGTTTTACATATCCACACGAGTTATCTTTAAGTATCAGTAAGAACCGGTTACTTCAACAAATCGACGTACTTTTTATCTTTTCAAAACGTCGTATGCTCCTAAAAATGTTGTCGTATGTTAGTTTTTCCGAAAACATAAGGACGTCACCGAAAAAACTAACATACGACAACAACGACTGTGATTTTATTTTGCCTTGCAAAAAATCAACCGTATGTCGCAGCGGTAACTAACGGATGTTGTTGACTAAACTAACGTTAGTTGTTAGGATAACTTCTGTTAGTTACCGCAGTAACATGCGTTAGTTACGACAGTGACATACGTCTGTTTTTTTACTCCTATGTTTGCGGTGTCAGCAAGGAAATTAATTCGGAAGATTTATTATCTGATATAAGCAATGGCAAATCGGCTCTTTGCAAAACTCTTATTATTTCAGAGACCTATCACTTAAAAATGTTTATAGATCTAGCATTTAATAGTAATAATACTTATGCTTGCCCTCTAACTTTTGTGGTAAGCAGAAATAGAAGGTCTGACTTGCGGTATCATAATATAAAAAGAGTGGAAGACTGTTCGTTGATTTATTGTGACGATTCAGTCTTCCACTATCCTTTATGGAAAAGCCGTGGGGCTTTAATAAATAACTTTATTGCATTCTCAATACGTGTTTGTTTTGGTTTATTCGATTGTTATTTCGTCAATGAATAAGAATGCCGGTTTGCCTTCCGAATAGTGTCCCTTGGGAAGTGCGCTGCTCGGTTTGATCGTTACTCTCACATAACGTGCGTCAGTAGGCGCAAAAGCGACGTCATAGTGGGCTATGTCTATTTTATTTAAATCGGTATCTTCCGGATACTCCATGTTACCTACTTCTGTGAAGTTTACTCCGTCTTCGGATATAGCAACTGAAAAATAGGAGGCTCCCATGATGAAAGCGGGCAAATTGACAATGGCTTCGGTGCTTACTTGATTTATTTCTTGAGTAGTTCCCATATCTATGGTTGCTTCAACTATTTGGTTATAGAATCCCAACCAAAGTCCGCTGGCGTAGTTGCTGTTGCCTTTTAATCCATCATTGAGTGCGGGAGCGCCATTGAAAGCATAGCGCCCTTTTGGATCGTCTTTCAACTTGATGGGGCACAGGGTAGCTTTATTGAAAAAGAATTCTTTCGAAAGGATGTTAGATCGGTGATTAGGGCGTATAGCTACAGCTTTCAATGCACAAGATTTGTTTATCTTGATCGGTTCGGTGTATCGCGTTGAAGATGCTGTGGGCTCCGTTCCGTCTGTTGTATAATATATAGGAGCGTTGTCGATTGTAGACATCTTTTCGAAAATGCATTTCTTTGTTGTGTCTGTCTGACATTCGTCTGTGATATCATAAACATGTTTTGCGTAATTCAGTCCGTCACGTTGGAAAATATCAAGCAGACGAGGTAGGCGTGAGGCGAAATCTTTGTAATCTTTCTTTTCCTGATTGCTCCATTGTACTTCCGCCAAAGCCGACATACGAGGCAGTACCATATATTCTACTTGTTTGCCTGTCGGAATGTATTCTGACCAGACATTGGCTTGTGCTCCTATTATATATGGTTTCACATCTGCCGCAAGCGAATCGGGTTCCGGCTCGAAGTTGTATACGTCTTTAACCGGTAGATAACCACCAATTGCAAGAGGTTCGTTGGCTACATCGGGCGATTGATAGTAGTCAAAGTAAACGTATGTATTTGGCGTCATTACAACGTTGTGATGTAAATGTGCTGCTTCAATACCTCCCGACATACCACGCCACGACATTACTGTTGCGTTGGGAGCTACATCGCCTTCGAGTATTTCGTCCCAGCCTATAATTTGGCGACCTTTACTGTTCAGGAATTTTTCGATGCGGCTCATGAAATAAGATTGCAGGCGGTCTTCAGCCGAATGTTTGCTGTCGCTCTTCAATCCTTCATCTTGAATTCGTTTTTGACACAGCGGGCATGCTTTCCAGCGAACCCGTGGTGTCTCATCACCACCGATGTGGATATATTTGGATGGAAAGAGCGATATGAGTTCCGATAGAACGTCTTCGATGAATGTAAACGTCGATTCTTTGCCGACACAAAGAATATCGTCAAAGACGCCCCATTCTTCCTGTACCTTATAGGGGCCTCCTGTACATCCTAAATAAGGATAAGCTGCTAGTGCGGCGTTCATGTGTCCCGGCATGTCTATTTCGGGAATAATAGTGATGTGGCGGGCTTTGGCGTAGGCTACGATTTCTTTTATCTCTGCTTGAGTGTAAAAGCCACCATAAGGTTGTCCGTCGTATTTACCGGAGTTATGCCCAATAACTGTCTGGGCACGTTTCGAACCGATTTCAGTAAGTTTCGGATATTTCTTTATTTCAATGCGCCAGCCTTGGTCTTCGGTGAGATGCCAATGGAAGTAGTTCATGTTGTGCAGTGCGAGCAAGTCTATATATTCTTTGACGAATTTGGCGGGGAAGAAATGGCGACCACAGTCGAGCATCATGCCTCGATAGGCAAAACGGGGATAATCATTAATAGTAACACAGGGGAAAGCAATATTGTTGCCTTTGGCTATTGCAGGCATTGATTTGCGCAAGGTCTGGATACCATAAAACACACCGTTCTCATCTTTTCCGGTTATAGTGATTTGTTGTTCTTCTACTTTGAGTTCATATCCTTCGTTATGAGCGAATGATTTGTCGATTTTCAACAAGATGACATTCTTTTCTTTTGCGGTTTTTATTGTAATAGGAGAGATCGGTATCGATCGTCCGGTAGTCTCTTTAATATAATTGGAGAGAAATACGGCATCGCTTTTTAGCATTTCGCTGTTGGTGGCATACTTTATTTTGCTTTGCGCATTCAAAATGAAAGGTCTACCATGCTGCAAATCTATTTGTTGTGGCAGTGGTATTACTTGATAATTGGCTTCTTTCTGCTGAGCAAATCCCGAGAATCCGCAGAAAGTAACGAAACATGATATTAAAAGGTTTAATCGCATAATAAAGATCTATATAAATATGTTATTAATTAATGCAAATATAACAAAGATACTTGATAATTGGTATCTCTTTTACGCAAAATATTGTTCAATATGAGTTTTTATCGTTTTTTTTCTTTTTCTCAATTTTATTTAATTGAATAGTAACGTGTTGGTAATATTTATGTAATACGCGAAGGGTATATTTGTCGTACAAAACAAAAATATATCAATTATGAAATTTCTGTTTATCATTCAAGGAGAGGGTCGAGGACATCTCACACAAGCTTTGGCTTTGGAAGAAATGCTTAAACGCAACGGACATGAAGTTGTCGGTGCATTGGTCGGTAAAAGCTCGACGCGTACATTGCCGAAATTCTTTTCGGAACACATACAAGCGCCGATCGAGCTTTTCGCAAGTCCTAATTTTCGTCCATCGGCCGAAAATAAACGTTTCAATTTGCTCTGGAGTGTGCTTTGCAATTTGATAAAACTTCCATTATATATCAAAAGTATGCTCTTCATTCGTCGGCGTATTAGTCATACTCAGCCTGATATGGTCATTAATTTTTATGAGGTGCTTACTGGATTGACTTATCTCTTTTTATGGCCATCGAGTCCATATATCTGTATAGGACATCAATATATGTTTTTGCATCCTGATTTTCGTTTTCCACCTCAAAAGAGTCATTTCCAGCTCAATATGCTGCGTTTCTTTACTTGGTTGACTAGTGTCCGGACCAAAAGGCGTTTGGCTCTTTCTTTTTACGGCATGTCGGCAGTAGAAGATCAGCGATTGGTTGCGGTTCCTCCTCTGCTTCGTAAAGAAATAGCTTTTCTTCGCCCCCGAAAAGGTGAGTATATTCATGGCTACTTACTGAATAGTGGGTTTGCAACCGAAGTACAAGAGTACCATCAATTACATCCCGAAGTGTCGCTTCGTTTCTTCTGGGACAAAAAAGGTGCAGACGAAAAAACATGTATTGATGATACGTTGTCGTTTTATCAATTGGACGATGCTAAATTTCTGCAAAGTTTGGCGGGATGCAAAGCTTATGCTACAACAGCCGGGTTCGAATCTATTTGCGAGGCTCTTTATTTGGGTAAGCCCGTTATGATGGTACCGGCTCATATTGAACAAGATTGTAATGCTTTTGATGCCGTTAGAGCTGGAGCGGGCATAGTCTGTCCTAATTTTGACATCGATCGCCTTATGCGTTTTACTTTCTCTCATTTCTCTCACAATGATTTTATCTGTTGGGCTTCGAGTAGCGAGATCCGTATCATCAGAGAAATTGAAAGAGCAGGAACGGATCATAAAAGAAATGTCACTCGAAAGAATATTGATATGGTACCTGGATGTGCTTGAATTTAAAAGACTATTTGCAAACGTTTGCATTGATTTTTGTTCAAATAAGATTTTATTTTCGTATTTTTGATGCACTAAACCCTTTATATTTGTAATAGAGTATATTAACCTTATAAAGGAAGAGTGCATGTCATGAAAGGCCCCCTTACAATAAAAGATATTGCCCAAGCATTGGGCATTTCTGTCTCTACCGTCTCACGGGCGTTGAAAGACAGCCCGAATATCAGCGTGGATATGCGGAGGCAAATTAGAGACTATGCCGTTGCACACCATTACCAACCTAATACTGCGGCGGCCAATTTGCGTACACGTCAATCTAAGATTATAGGTGTTATATTACCCGAGTTTGTCCACTTCTTTTTTTCGAGTGTGTTGAGTGGTATCGAAGATGTGGCGTGGCAGCGTGGTTATAATCTCATGATAGCACGAAGTGACGACAAATACGAGCGTGAAGTAAATGCTGTAAACAGATTCATGGAAAATAGGGTTTGCGGAGTGATTGCTTCATTGGCTAAAGAGACTCAGCTTTTCGAACACTATCAGCGATTGATAGATAACAATATCCCGGTAATCTTCTTTGATCGCATCTGTACCGAGATACAGACAGAGCGAGTTGTCGTCGACGACTATATGGGAGCCTTTGCTGCGGTAGAGTATTTGATTAAAACCGGTTGCAAGCGTATTTTCTTTTATAATTCTCCTCTTCATCTTGAAATTTCGAAGAATCGTCGTAATGGTTACTTGGATGCGATGAAAAAATATGGAATGCCTATTGAGAATGATATGATGAAGATATGCGACTCTCGAGAAGATGCAATGAGTATTACGCCCGATATCCTTAAATCGAAGAATAGACCAGATGCTTTTTTTGCTGTCAATGATGAAACTGCGGCGGGAATATTGACTGCTTGTAAGGATTTGCAGATAAAAGTTCCTGATGAGGTTTCTATCTGTGGTTTTTCGAATGGAGCAGTGGCAATGTCGACAGATCCTAAGCTTACTACTGTCGAACAGAAAGGTGTTGAAGTAGGAGAGTGCGCTATTAAAATATTGTTGGATAAATTGGAAGGAAGCTCCGATATGCCACGGAAAAATAGAATAGTCCGTACGAATCTGGTAGTAAGAGGAACAACAAGGAAAATATAAAGTAAAGATACCATGAAGACAAAGCCCGACTTAAGTTTTTGGAAACTATGGAATATTAGTTTCGGTTTCTTTGGTGTGCAAATAGCGTATGCTTTGCAAAGCGCCAATATTAGTAGGATATTCTCCACATTGGGTGCCGATCCTCATAATCTAAGTTATTTCTGGATTCTTCCTCCTTTGATGGGGATTATAGTCCAACCCATTGTCGGCTATTTTAGTGATAAAACATGGACTCGTTTCGGTCGGCGGATACCTTATCTGTTTATCGGAGCAACTGTGGCTGTGTTTATTATGTGTATGTTGCCCAATGCCGGAAGTTTCGGGATAGGTGCTAGCGCCGCGATGATTTTCGGACTTATTTTCTTGATGCTGTTAGATACTTCCATTAATATGGCAATGCAGCCTTTTAAAATGTTGGTGGGAGATATGGTAAACGAGAAACAAAAGGGACTAGCCTATTCGATACAGAGTTTCCTTTGTAACGCTGGTAGTTTGGTGGGCTATTTGTTTCCATTTGTGCTGGCCGTGTTTGGTATTAGCAATACAGCTTCCAAAGGAGTTGTTCCCAATTCGGTGATTTATGCTTTTTATATCGGCGCTGCCATCTTGATCCTTTGTGTGATTTTTACGACACTGAAAGTAAAAGAGATGCCGCCTAAGGAATATGCCGAATATCATGGACTGACCGAAGAGAAGGAAAAAGAAAAAGTAAATATGCTCAAACTGCTTGGCAGGGCGCCGAAAGTCTTTTGGACTGTTGGACTTGTACAGTTTTTCTGTTGGGGAGCCTATATGTATATGTGGACTTATACCAATGGCACTGTAGCTTACCATTTCTTTGGAACTCCAGTTTTAGATACGGTTGTAGGCGGAGTCCATAAGATGGTGCTTAATACACAGTCTGTGCAATATCAGGATGCGGCCAATTGGGTCGGTGTCGCTTATGCCGTTCAGGCGGTAGGGGCTGTGATATGGGCAATGATCATCCCGTTATTCAAGAATCGTCGATTTATCTATTCGTTTAGTTTATTGTTGGGGGCTTTAGGTTTTATTCTTATGTCATTCTCGACAGAGCTTTATATGTTGTTTGTCTCCTTTGCCCTTATCGGCTGTGCCTGGGCTGCAACGTTGGCTTTACCTTTCACTCTCTTGACGAATGCCCTCAATGGCTCTCACATGGGTACTTATTTGGGGCTTTTCAATGGGACAATATGTGTTCCGCAAATTATAGCTGCTTCGTTGGGAGGGACTATACTTTCGTTTATCTCTCCAGTAGGAACACTTCCTTCCGAATGGTCGATGATGTTTATTGCGGGTTTAATGCTATTTGTCGGGGCATGCTTTGTGTGGATGATTAAAGAACAATATGGTGAAATACAATCAGTGGATTAAATTCTTTTAAAGTAATTCATCAATAAAAAAATGACGATGAGGCTAGCTAATAGATTTCAAACAATATTATTGTCGGCTATATTTAGTTGTTCGGTCTATGCTATCGGTGTAGGGCAATATGATAGCTATCCTATGCCAACGGGGCAATGGGAAGAGTGCCGTTACACCGTTCGGAATACTTCTTTTTCTTTGTGGGCACCTACGGCAACCCATGTTAGACTTAATATCTATTCATCGGCAACCGGTAATAATATTTGGCGGACCCTCCTTATGCAATACAGCAAAGAAGAAGGTTTGTGGAAGACTGTTGTCGATAAAGATTTGAATGGTAAGTTTTATACTTTTCAGATACAAGTGAATGGCCATTGGCTTGCTGAGACTCCTGGTCTGTGGGCCAAAGCTGTCGGTATTAATGGCAAACGGGCAGCTATTCTGGATTTTAGAACGACCAATCCGCTCAATTGGGAAAAGGATCGTCGTCCTCCGTTGAAGAGCTTCTCGGATATAACACTATATGAGATGCATTATCGAGATTTCTCGGCAAGCACAAGTTCGGGAATCAAGCATCGTGGAAAGTTTTTGGCGTTGACAGAAGATAAGACTCATACTTCCGACGGCTTGTCTACCGGTATTGACCATTTAAAGGAACTGGGTATTACTCATGTTCACTTGTTGCCCTCTTTCGACTTTGCTTCTGTGGATGAAAGATACAGTAATAAATACAATTGGGGCTACGATCCACAGAACTATAATGTTCCCGACGGTGCATATTCGACGAATCCTTACGATCCTAAGATCCGTATAATGGAATTCAAAAAGATGGTGATGGCTTTGCATCATGCGGGCATTCGTGTCGTTCTTGATGTTGTTTACAATCATACATCGAAAACGGATGAAAGTAATTTTCAGCTTACCGTACCCGGCTATTTTTATCGGACTGATGATAAGGGGGCTCTTTCCAATGCTTCGGGTTGTGGTAATGAAACTGCTTCGGAGCGGCCCATGATGCGTCGTTATATGATTCAATCGGTGCTTTATTGGGCGAAAGAATATCATGTGGATGGTTTCCGTTTTGATTTGATGGGGGTACATGATATTGAGACAATGAATGGAATAAGAAAAGCGCTAGATGCTTACGATTCTTCCATCTTTGTTTATGGTGAAGGCTGGGCTGCCGGTACTCCGGCATATTCGCCAGAGAAGTTGGCAATGAAAGCAAATATTGTTGAGATGCCTCGCATTGCAGCTTTTGGCGACGAAATGCGCGACGCTCTTCGAGGCCCTTTTAATGATGATAGTAAAGCGGCTTTCTTGGGAGCCGTACCAGGCAGCGAAATGAGTATTAAGTTTGGTATTATAGGTGCTATCTCGCATCCACAGATTCTTTATGATAAGGTAAATTATAGTACTAAGGTTTGGGCCTTGCAACCTACTCAGGCTATTAGTTATGTATCATGTCACGATGATATGTGCTTGGCCGATCGGTTAAAGGCTTCTATCCCTAATGTAACTGAATCTGAGCTTGTCCGGCTCGATAAACTGGCTCAAACAATTGTTTTCACATCGCAAGGAGTACCTTTTATGTTTAATGGAGAAGAAGTGTTCCGAAGCAAAAAGGGGGTGCACAATAGTTTTGATAGTCCAGATAGTATCAATGCCATTGACTGGTCACTAAAAAGTAAGTATAAAGATCTATTTGAATATTATAAAGGGCTTATTGTTTTGCGTAAAGCACATCTGGCTTTTCGGATAGGCAGTGCCGATGTCGTTCGGGAAAAATTAAAGTTCCTTCCGGTAACGAAAGATAATGTTGTTGCTTATGTGTTGAATAATCATGCCGGAGGTGATCAGGCGGAGCAGATCGTTGTTGTGTTTAACTCGAATACAGAAAATGTCAAGCAAACGATAGATAGCGGAAAATACAAAGTGCTTTGCCGAGATGGTGAAATCAAACTAAGCGGATTGGGCACAATAAATGGTGGAGAGATAATCGTGCCTAAACAGTCTGCTCTTATATTGTCTAAATAAAAAATATATAAATAATGGAAGTCTCTTTTCAAATTAATTATTGTACTGCTTGGGGCGAAGAAGTTAGAATAAAACTGATTCAAGCCAATGGGGTCGAAACCGTTTATCCTCTTGTTACTACCGACGGTAAAGTATGGAGCGGAAGTTTTTCTATCTCTGACGATATTCATTATCAATATTGTATCTACACCGACGGCAATTTCTCACGTTCCGAATGGGATTTGAACATGCGTTGTATTTGTAATGGTGGAAACGGGAAAGTAATTCATGTTGTTGATGCTTGGCGTGACAAACCCGAAATGTCTTTTTATTATAGCTCGGCTTTTACCGATTGTATCAGACGTGAAGAGAAGTCCAATAAAAAGGCGCTGAAAAAAATTTTTTTCTCGAAAGCAATACGTTTGAATGTCACTGCTCCTCAGCTTGCTCGTGATCAGGTTCTTTTTCTTTCCGGTAATCAAGACTTTGTAGGCAATTGGAATACGACAAAAGGTATCCCTTTGGAGAAAAGTACGGGATTACTCGAATGGCAGGTGCAGTTGGATGCATCAATATTGACATTGCCATTGGAATATAAGTTTTATGCTGCCAACCGTACAACAGGAGAGATCGAGTGGGAAACAGGAATGAATCATTCTATCGGCAACTTGAATATTCATGAAAACGATGAGTATGTCTTCTCGGATATAACGGTCTATTTCTCTCGACCTCGCTGGAAGGGTGCCGGTGTTGCTATTCCTGTCTTTTCGTTGCGTAGCAAAAAAAGCTTTGGGGTAGGAGACTTCGGAGATTTGAAAAAGATGATTGATTGGGCTGTGCTTACTCACCAAAGTGTTGTTCAGATTTTGCCTATCAATGATACTACCATTACCCATACCTGGGTAGACTCTTATCCTTATAAAAGTATTTCGATATATGCACTTCATCCCATGTATATGGATCTTAATGCTCTAGGCAAAATCAAAGACGCGAAGAAAAACGTTGCTTTTGCCAAGATGCAAAAAGAATTGAACGCTTTGTCTCAGATAGATTATGAGGCGGTCAATAGTGCAAAGCTAGAATATATTAAGCAGAAATTTGACGAAGAAGGAGAAAAGGTCTTGGACTCCAATAAATTTAAAACATTCTTTGCTGACAATGAGTCGTGGTTGATGCCCTATGCCGCTTTTTCTTATTTGCGCGATAAGTTCGAGACAGCCGATTTCCACCTTTGGGGCGATTACCAAAAGTTTGATCGACAAAAGATCGTTAAGCTTTGTTCGTCTGAGGGTGAGATATATAAGGAGATAGCGTTCTGTTATTATACTCAATACAATCTTCATCTTCAGCTTTCCGACGTTGGTACTTATGCCCGTTGTCATCACGTTATTTTGAAAGGTGATATCCCGATAGGTATCAGCCGCAATAGTGTTGAGGCTTGGACGGAACCCCATTATTTCAATCTTGATGGACAGGCCGGGGCTCCACCCGACGATTTCTCTGTTAAGGGACAAAATTGGGGATTCCCTACCTACAATTGGGATGAAATGGCTAAAGATGGTTATACTTGGTGGAAACGTCGTTTCAAGCAAATGGCGCAGTACTTCGATGCTTATCGTATAGATCATATTCTGGGTTTTTTCCGTATTTGGGAAATTCCTATAGATGCTGTTCATGGGCTACTGGGACAATTCTCACCGGCACTACCTATGTCTGTTGGTGAAATACAACGCTATGGTTTGTGGTTCCGCCGTGATTTTTTTACCCAACCTTTTATTAACGATCATGTCATTGATAAAACATTTGGTGAGCATGCCCAAGAAGTCAAACAAAACTATTTGCAATCCACTCAAGACGGACTTTATGAAATGTTGCCACAGTATGATACTCAACGTAAGGTAGAAAAAGCTTTTGCGGGGAAGACAAATAAAAAGAGCAATTGGCTTCGTGAAGGCTTGTATTCGCTTATTAGTGATGTGCTTTTCATTCCCGATCGGAAGAATCCAAATATGTATCATCCTCGTATTGCTGTTCAGCTCGATTTTGTTTACGAAGCACTGACGTGGGAAGAGAAAGAGGCATTCAATCGGTTGTATAACGATTATTATTACCGTAGGCACAACGATTTCTGGTATCATGAGGCTATGAAGAAATTACCTTGTCTCATTGGTGCTACTCGTATGCTGGTGTGCGGAGAAGATCTCGGAATGGTGCCCGATTGTGTGGAAGCTGTCATGCAACAGCTTCAGATACTGAGCCTGGAGTTGCAGCGTATGCCCAAGAGTCCGAATGCCGAATTCGGTCATGTTGATGAGTATCCTTATTTGTCGGTTTGCACCTTCTCCTCGCACGATACCTCTACTATTCGTGAGTGGTGGGAAGAAGACTATGGCAAGACTGCACGTTATTTTCAAAACGAATTGCATCGACAAGACGATATACCCCCATTTGCTCCCGCGTGGATTTGCAAATTAATAGTCGACCTGCAACTCAACAGCAATTCGATGCTCACTATCTTGTCGTTTCAAGATTGGTTGTCTATCAATGAGTCCGTTCGTCTTCCCGATGCTTCAGCCGAACGCATCAATGTCCCTGCTGATCCGCGGCATTATTGGCGCTATCGTATGCATCTTACTCTTGAAGAGTTAATGAACAGTAATGAATTGAATGAAGAAATAAAAAATATGATAAGCAATAGCGGTAGAAATCAACAATAGATAAAAAATATTATGTACTTATGTATCTTGCGACTCACGCCCGTGAGTCGCAAGTTTCGTCCTTACGTTTTTTCCGATTCACGGGCGTGAGTCGCAGGCGTAATAAGGACGAAAAGTTTTTCTTCTCTTTTAGTAATTGTAGAAATGGTCTGTCTCGGATAGAAGTGTAAAAAGGGTATTGCTTCAGAACGTCTATAGACAGTTGGCAGGATTACGGCTATTGGGTATAAAAACGTCAGAAGCCCCGCCATATCACATGGGGAGACTCCTTTATTTAAAACCTTAACACTAACACAAAAATTGATAATATGTATATTCTTGTCCGCTTTCTGTATGTTGCAAACCTTACTTATTGTGTAACTGATGCCAATGATGAAATGATCGCTTTATCTTTTCTCGAAAATACTCATGGCAAATCCACCACTTCGTGCAAGCTTTACGTTGATTTTTGTTTTGCTCGTCACTGTCATCTTTTTTATCTGATACGATTCGGGATTGGTCAAGTAGTCGGCATCCTTGCCATCGCAGTAAAGTGTAGCCGTGTATTTTTTACCGGGATCTAAGAAGTTTAATGTAAAAGAAGAAGTGCGGGTATTGTCGCCTGTTATTCCTCCTACAAACCAATTGTTGGTTTCTTTGGCTTTACGGGCAACTGTAATGTAACGTCCTGGTTCGGCTTCGATATATTTACTGTCGTCCCAATCTACTGCAACGTCTTTGATGAACTGAAAAGCATCTATGTACTTCTCATAATTTTCGGGCATATCGGCAGCCATTTGCAGCGGACTGTACATGGTGCAGTAGAGAGCCAGCTGTTTGCACAATGTGGTATGAACGAAAGAATGGCCTCCTTTGAGAAATGTCAATTTTAAATTGAAGATGCCTGGTGTATAATCCATAGGACCACCCATGAGGCGGGTGAATGGGAGGATGGTCAGATGGAAGGGTTTGTTGCCTCCAAAAGCTTCGTATTCTGTACCACGTGCCGATTCGTTGCCTATTAAGTTGGGATATGTACGGCAAAGTCCTGTAGGGCGTACGGCTTCATGCCCATTGACGCAAATGTGATATTCGGCTGCTTTTTTCACTGCATATAGATAATGATTGTTCATCCATTGACCGTAGTGATGTTCACCGCGTGGGATAATGTTTCCTACGTAGCCGCTTTTTACTGCATTGTAGCCGTTGTCGTTCATGAATTTATAAGCTGCGTCAAGATGCCGTTCGTAGTTTCTCACAGAGGCAGAAGTCTCGTGATGCATCATCAGTCGCATGCCTCGTTCGTTGGCATAGGCTTGCAATTCTTTGACGTTGAAGTCAGGGTAGGGGGTTAAGAAGTCAAATACTTCGTCTTTTGATTTACCGAACCAGTCTTCCCAACCAATATTCCAACCTTCGACCAGCAATTGACTAAATCCATTTTTTGATGCAAAGTCGATATAGCGTTTTACGTTTTCATTATTTGCTCCGTGACGTCCATTGGGTTTTACTTTAGTATAATCTGTCTCGCCCAGTTTCACCGACAACAAATCGTCTGTATATGCCCATGTGCTCTTTCCGGTAATCATTTCCCACCATACACCCATATATTTTACGGGTTTAATCCACGAAACATCCTTGTAAGCGCACGGTTCGTTCAAATTAAGTGTAAGGTGAGATGCCAATATGTTGCGTGCATCATCACTAACCATTATTGTTCGCCAGGGAGATTTGCAAGGAGCTTGCATGTATCCTTTGTCGCCTTGCGCATCTGGGGTCAGCCATGATTCGAAAACGAAGTTCTTGTCGTCCAGGTTGAGGCTCATGCACGAATAGTCTACCAACGCAGCTTCGTGCAGATTGATGTATATACCATCGGCCGTTTTCAGTTGTAATGCTGTCTGAACTCCGGTCGGTGAAAATGAAGTTTGTGAAGCATTTGGGGTAATGGCACCTTTCATCAGACTGCGAATTTCCGAAAGTTTCGATTCTGTATAATCGTATTCTTGGGTATCATAATCTCCCGGAATCCAAAAGGCTGTGTGATTGCCAGTCATGGCAAATTGAGTATGCTCTTCTTTTATTACGAAATAATTTAGATTCTTTTGCAGTGGAAATTCATAACGAAATCCCAGCCCATCATCAAAAAGACGAAAACGTATGATGATGTCTCTATCTTCTTTCTCTTGTCTTAAAGTAATGGCTAATTCGTTATAATGATTGCGTATCTGTTTTACCTCACCCCAAACAGGTGTCCATGTTTCATCAAAACTTGATGTTTGGACATTCTCAACTGAGAAGCCCCTCATCAGATCCGGAGCCTCTTTCAATTCGAGTCCGAGATGAGAAGGTTTGATAACTTGTTTGTTTTTATAAAACAATTCGTATGTGGGTGCCCCTATATTACTTAAGGAGAAAATCATTTTCAATTCTCCGTTGGGCGATTGTAACTCTTGTCCCGTTGCCCGTATGCTCGAAAATGTGGCTAGTAGTGATAAACAGATGATATAAAAAAAATGTTTTGATGGAATAAAACTTTTCATGCCTTTCTAATTATGTTAACAATATACGCTTTTGTAGAATATTGATTACTAAGAATCTTTGTATTCTGTTGGTTCCAAAATTACTATTAATATATTAGAAGGGTCGGCAATGTTAGTAAAAAAGTAGTAGCTTGCATTATTTAATTTTATTGACAATCAATCTATTGTGAATATCTGTAAAGTGTAAAAAAGTAGTGGCAATATGTTGTTTGTCATCCTAAATCGTTGAGTTGGGCTATCTTCATTATTTCTTTTTCGAGCGTGTTGCGATCTCCTTTTGCTGCATTCCTTATTTTTACTCTATAGTTATAGATGGTAGTGACTGAGTATCTTAAGAATTTTGCTATTTTGGCACTGTCCGATATACCCAATCTTATTAGTGCAAAGATGCGCAACTCAACGTTGAGTTGTCCTTTTTCTTTGGGATATATTCTGCCATCAGGGACTAACATCTTGTTGAATTCTTCGACGAAAGTAGGGAAAAGCTCAAGAAATGTTTTGTCGAAGTTCAAGTAAAAGTCTTTTAGTTCATCTTCTATGAATTCTGACGAACGTAAAGCTCTGTATAATGCTTCGACCTTTTCGTTTGAGGCGATCTTGATCAGCGAATGTTGGTATTCATTCATCTTCTCGATATAGAAGGAACAAAGTTCCATGTATCGGCTCAAGCTTGCTTCTTTGATATTATTTGCTTCGACAAGCGACACGTTGGCTGTTGTCAGTTTCTTATTTGAATGCTTGAGTGCTTCATTCAAATCGATTAAGTTTTGTCTGAATAGTGAGAGTTTATTTTTTTGTTTGTTCAAATAGAATAACACGATAGCCAATACAATAGCCAATATGGTGATGCAAGCAAAAGCAATGGTGCGTTGTTGTTCTTTCTTCTGTAACTTTAGTTGGTAGGTTTTCTCGACAATCGGATATATTTGAGATATCTCAACGGTACGAAGCCGTGCATTGCAATAAGAGGCATCTTCCATTGCACATTTCATGTAGTTGTATGCCCTATCTAAATCGCCTCTTTTATATAAAAGTTTCGAAAGCTCTAGCAGCGAAAGGTATTCTTTTGTTGCAGACTGTAGGTCAGCAATCGCTGATGTAGCTAGATAATACTCTTCTCTTTCCCCATTGCCGGCTTGGCGATAGGCCATCGCTAGAGTATAACCTAAATATCTGATCATATCCATATCCGATTTCTTCACCCAAGGGAGCATCAGATTGATAGCTTCTTTATAATGCCCTTTATCCAAAAGCTTTTCTGATTCTGAGATAGCATAAGAAGAAGTGTTTTTGCCTTGATATAGCATCAGAGAGTCTCTGTAAATGTTTACTTGGCGAACATATTCGTTATGGAACGATTTTTTGGAAGAGTAGTCGGCCATGAAACCATACATCATACGATAAACGTGGTAACAATATTTTAGATTGCTGGCATTGAGAGAATGTCTATTAACCGAGTTCGCTAAGTTTAGGGCTTCCAGATATAATCCTTCTGTAGCATATACTTCGGCCAATGTTAGTATCGAATGATTAATATATTCCGTATTGTTTAAGGCTTTTGCCAATGTCAGTTGTTTGGAAGCAAAGACTTCCGCCGAATCGAGATTAAACACCCGATACTCTTCATAAATCTCGTCAATCAGTTTGTATTGACGCTCTTTACTTTTGGTCATATTGAATTGTTCCTTTGTTTTTGCAATCAAATCTAATTTTGTTTGAGTGATTTGTTGCTTTTCTTTTACGACTCTGTCGAGTATGGCTAAAGCTTCTGGTGCGGTCGATTGGGCTGAGCAAACGGCTGGCAAAAATATTAGAACAATAAGGCGTAATAAATTTTTCATGTAAGTGTTAGTGCTATTGTTGGTAGGTTTCTCTCTTCTCGCTTTACAATCTCAAAAATATACATTTTATTTGATTTAAGAGATATAATCAGGAGAAAAAGCACGAATTTTAGTGTGCAACCGTTTTACTTGCTTTAAAAAAGCGTTTATCCTTTTTGTGCCGTTTATATCAGTATGCAACTCGAGTACTATTAATGGATTTATAAGATAATCGTTGCAAGGCGTATTACGTTGCTCAATATCTTTCTATATATATAATATATCTTATTTTTATTAATTTCTACATTCGTTTTCGATAAAGAAAAAAATATTTGTAGGGTAATTAATGAATATTATTTATATTTACGTCGTTCTAATTAACCTTTTTATTATCTAGTTTATGTCGAATAGAAGAAATTTCTTTAAAACTCTTATCGCAGGGTCTTCATTATTAATAAGCCATAAAGTGATGGCTTCGAGTCAGAATTTTGAAAGCGTAATGGCTTCGGGTACTAAATCTCCAGGAAGTAGATTGAATAATTTCTCTACTCCCGGGGCATTCAAAGGAATGCCGATAAAAGCAACTTTTCTGGACGAGATTAGTTGGGATATTCCTCATCAGAATTGGGGGACTCGCGAGTGGGATAATGATTTTAAGGCGATGGTTAAAATGGGGATTAATACCGTGGTGATGATTCGTGCCGGTCTGGGACGATGGATTGTTGCTCCTTTTCAATCATTGTTGAAGCAAGAAGATGTCTATTATCCTCCGGTAGATCTGGTAGAAATGTTTTTAACCTTATCAGATAAGTACGGGTTAAATTTCTATTTTGGAATGTATGATTCAGGTAAGTATTGGCAAGAAGGACTTTTCCAGAAAGAAATTGATTTGAATCTGCAATTAATTGATGAAGTGTGGGCCAAATATGGCCATCATAAGTCGTTTAAGGGTTGGTACCTGTCACAAGAGATAAGCCGTCGAACTAAGAATATGTCGAAAATTTACGCTTCAGTAGGTAAGCATGCAAAAGATATATCAGGTAATCTCACGACGATTATTTCTCCTTATATACATGGAGTAAAGACTGATCAGGTAATGGCTGGAGACAAACCTCTCTCGGTGAAAGAACATGAGGAAGAGTGGAATGAGATATTGGATAATATACATGGTGCAGTTGATATATTAGCTTTCCAGGACGGGCAGGTAGACTACCAGGAGCTTTATGATTATCTTGTTGTGAATAAAAAATTGGCCGACAGATATGGAATGAAGTGTTGGACAAATATCGAATCTTTCGACCGGGATATGCCTATTCGTTTTCTTCCGATAAAGTGGGAGAAGCTTTTATTAAAGCTTGAGGCTGCTCGTAAAGCAGGTATGGAAAATGCCATCACTTTTGAGTTTTCTCATTTCATGAGTCCCAATTCAAGTTATTCACAAGCAGGGCATTTGTATAATCGCTATTTTGAGCATTTCAATATTAAAAGAGGGTGAATTTTAATATTTTCCTACTTGCCTAGGATTCACTAGCTATGTAGGTTTCTTATGGGCATGCAATTAATTGATTATCCCCCTTGGGGATGTTATTAATTGTATGCCTTATTTGATTTTATGTGTATTTTTCTTAGAGAATAAGTCTTGCAATTTATTTATTTCTGTAACTTTGTTTATCGAAAGCGCTCTAAGAGCCTTTATTGTATTTTGGAGTATTCGGCTAATTCTTCGGTATTATCATTATGTGTTATTATTAATTGCTTATGGATTATATGAAAAAGTATTTGTGCTTTGCGCTTTTTATATGCTTGCCGTCTTTTTGCTTTTCTCAACTAAATCTTTCGCAAGTATTGAATCAACTGGATAAAGTTATTCTTGATAGACAGCAAATAACAAATCTGAAACTTGATAGTATTCAGAAATTGAAGGAGCAATTTAGATATACTCGAAGTACCTTACAAAAGTATCAATTGTCTGATAAAATATATAAGGCTTATAGTAAATTTGAAACAGATTCGGCAGGAGCTTATGCTCGATATAAACTGGCATTAGCTTATGAAATGAATAATTTGTCATGTATTGAATATGCTAAATTGAATATCGCAGAGGTATATCATATTCAAGGCATGTATATAGAGGCTTTGAGAACTGTAGGCGATGTGAAAAAAGAGTATTTGGATAAAGTAGATTTAAAATATTATTTTAATATATATCGTACTCTCTATGGATATATGGCAGACTATGCATCAGATAAAACGTGCAAACGTCTTTATACTGATAAAACAGATGTTTATAGAGATTCTTTATTGGCTGCTCAAAATAAAGGATCGTTTAATGAAGTTATTGTTAAAACAGACGAGCTCTTGCGTAAGGGATATTATAGGGAAGCGCTTGCTCTATTATCTCCATGGTTTCATAAGAGCGATATTGATATGATGCGTTCACTTTGTTATACATTTGCAATGGCTTATCGTCAGGCGGGAGATACGGAGAAAGAAGAATATTATTTTGCTCTTTCCGCAATCGCCGATTTAAAAACCGGTACCAAGGAATATTTATCTTTATTGGAATTATCGAAGATATTATTCAAAAAGGGAGATTTGGATAGAGCCTATGCTTATATGAAAACTACAATGGAGGATGCTGCGTTTTGTAATGCGCGGCTTCGTACTATTGAAGCCTCTGAGATTTATCCAATAGTAGTAAAAGCATATCAGCATAAACTAAAGAAGAAAGAGTTGCAGCGCACCTTAGCTCTTTTGTGTGTAAGTCTTTTAGCTGTTCTTTTAGCTGTATTGCTATTCTTCTTGAATAAGCAGAAAAATAAATTGAGTGCTTTTCGAAAAGACCTTATAAATTTAAACAAAGCATTAAAAACATCTAATGGAGCTTTAAAAGACTCTAATGTAGCTCTAAAGGCATCCAATGCCTCGCTTGTTGAAGCGAATTGTATTAAAGAGGCAAGTGTTAGTCAATATATGGAATTATGTTCTTTGTATATTGAAAAGATGGGAGAATATCAACATTCATTAATTCGGATTGCTTCTAATGAGAAAACTGAAAACCTTTATAAGGCACTAAAGTCTTCTTCTTTTATTGATAAAGAATTGAAAGATTTTTATTCTCATTTTGACAGAACATTTTTGCAACTATTTCCTACTTTCGTAGATGATTTGAATAATCTTCTTGTTCCCGAAGGGAAAATTCATCCCAAAGTAAAGGGACAACTCAACGTTGAATTACGCATCTTTGCATTAATTCGGTTAGGTATATCTGACAGTGTAAAGATTGCAAGTTTTCTTAGATATTCTATTATTACGATTTATAATTATAGAGTAAAAATAAGAAATGCAGCAAAAGGCGATCGTAATTTGCTTGAAAAGGAAGTTATGAACATCGGTTGTTTTACGAATTCCACAGATTAGCTACTTATTTATTTACTACTTATTTGTTAATTGCAATTAAGCTTAATTGTCTGTATTATAGCTTAATTGTAATAGCTATTTTACTACTTATTTAATACGTATCTTATTTTGTTCTCTTATTTAAGACTATATTTGAATTGAAAAGCGGGGAATACCTTGAACTCGTTTTTATGAAAACATTTTGTTAACGATTAATATTATTGAAAAATGGAACAAAGAAAATTGTTACGACGAATTCTATTTGTTTGTATAGGATTTCTGTTTTCCGTCTGTGCTTTTGCACAGCAAATCACGGTTACCGGTCATGTGAAAGATAATACTGGTGAACCGATTATTGGAGTAAATATTTCGATTCAGGGAACAAAAGTAGGAACAGTTACCGATATTAATGGTAATTATGTTTTGAAGAATGTGAATCCGAATGCTAATTTGTTGTTTACTTTTGTGGGCTATTCTACTAAGAATGTTGCTGTAGGAAGTAGGAACATAATAAATGTTGTTCTGTCCGAAGATTCGAAGGTCCTCAATGAAGTAATGGTGGTAGGTTATGCGATTGGTAGCAAACATACTGTATCTGGTTCGGTTGAGAACCTTAAGCGTGAGGATATGAATAAAGGCGTTGTTACGAGTCCTCTTGAAGCATTGAAAGGTAAAATAGCAGGAGTCATTATAAGCCAATCGGGTGGTGATCCAATGGGAACAGTAAATATTCGTATCCGCGGTACATCTTCTCTTTCCGGAGGTAACGAGCCATTGGTTATTATAGATGGTGTATTCGGTGATATGTCTATGTTGAATGCGATAGCTCCAAATGATATTGCTTCTATGACCATATTGAAAGATGCATCAGAAACTGCTCAGTATGGTTCTCGTGGTGCCGCAGGAGTTATTGTTGTTACTACTGCCAAAGGTCATTCCGGTCAGAATTATACAAATATCGAATATAGTGGTCAATTTGGCGTAAATAGTGTATTCAAGAATCTAAAGATGCTTTCTGCCGATCAATATCGTTCTACAGCAAAATCGTTAGGTCTCTCTTTTACGGAAATGAATGGCAATACTAATTGGCTGGACGAGATTGAACGTAGTAATGGCTTGACTCAGAATCATAACTTTTCTTTTACATCTGGTAGTGAATATTCAAACATGAGAGCTTCTATTGGAGTTATAGAACGTCAAGGAGCTTTGAAGAATTCCGATATGAAGAATTATACAGCCAAATTTGATGCTACTCAATATGCATTCAATAAGAGATTAAAACTGGAACTTGGAGTCTTTGGTTCTCAGCGTGATGGTAATATTCAGTATGATATGCAAAAGATGTTTTATTCGGCTGCAGCTTTTAATCCTACTTATCCGAATGCAAGGAATAGTAGTGGAGCTTATGATGAGGATTTGTTAGCTAACGAAATCTATAATCCATTGGGACAATTGGAAATAACAAATAAGTATAGCGTAGTTTCGGTAAATGTCCATGGGCGCTTGACGTATACAATTCTTCCTGGCTTGAATTTAAGCGGATTTGGATCTTATTCTTATAGAGATGCTCAAAACAAACGGTATATTCCAAATGATATCCGTCAAGGCAAATTGAATGGCAATGGATGGGCTTATATCGCCGATGATAATCATAAAGACTTGATGGGCAATATACAGTTGAATTATACAAAAGATTTTGGTAAACATCATATTGATGCATTGGCTTTGATAGAAGGACAAGATTATAAAACTTTTACGTGGAGTACTCAAGCTAAGGGATTTGAAACAAATTATTTTAAATATAATAATTTGAAGGCTGGAGCCAATATTGCATGGGGTGATAATACTTCTTATTCTTCGGAATATAAACTGATGTCATACATGGGCCGTATTAACTATATGTTTAACGATCGTTATATTGTTACAGGTAATCTTCGTGCTGATGGATCTTCAAAATTAGGGCAAGGTAACAAATGGGGTTACTTTCCATCAGCTTCGGCCGCATGGATTGTAAGTAGTGAGTCTTTTTTCAAAGGATTACTTCCTATTGTCAATAATTTTAAATTGCGTGCGGGCTATGGCGTTACAGGTAATCAGGATGCCATAGATCCTTATAAGTCATTGTCTTTAATGGAACCTAATGGAACAACGTTGGTCAATGGTAGCAAAACGACGACTTTTGCTGTAACTTCTAATAGTAATTCTGATTTGAAATGGGAAACTAAATATACGTTTGATGTCGGTGCCGATTTGTCTTTTTGCTCTAATAGGTATAATTTGACTGTAGATTACTATCGTTCGAAGACAAAGAATCTATTATATAATTATACCGTACCTGTTCCTCCTTTTACTTATACTAGCCTATTGGCGAATGTTGGAGAAATGACTAATAATGGATTGGAGTTTGCTTTTAGTGGTGATATTGTTAAGATGAAAGATTTCTCATTCAATGCTTCGGTCAACTTCTCATATCAGAAAAATAAGCTAGTATCTTTGCATGGTACATACAACGGGCAAGATTTAACGACGAGCCAACATATTGCTGTTGCAAATATAAATGCAGCAGGCTTAACTCAGAACACTGGCGTGACATATTTGATGGAGGGGCAGCCCATAGGAGTCTTTTATTTGCCTCATTTCATTGGGTTCAGTGATAAAAATCAGTACGAATTTCAAGATTTGAGTGGCGATAAAACAATTGATACGGGCGATAGTGGTGACCGTCAGGTTTGCGGTCAGTCATTACCTAAATATTATTTGTCCATGAATTATACATTTAAGTATAAAAACTGGGACCTTACAACTCAGTTCAATGGCGCTTTTGGTCATAAAATCTATAATGGTACTTCTATGACATATAGCAATATGAGTTCTTTCCCTACTTATAATGTCCTGAAGAAAGCTCTGAATGAGAATAGCGGTAAAGGTATTTATGATATACAAATCTCCGATTATTGGTTGCAGAAAGGGGATTATTTGAACTTCGAATATTTGCAGTTGGGCTATACTTTTACATCTAAGCAGCTTAAGGCACTTCATATTATAAATAACCTCCACGTAGGCTTCTCGGTCAATAATATTTGTACGTTTACCAGTTACAAGGGCTTGACTCCTATGATAAATTCTGCCAGCTTGAGTCGACAGAATGAGGGCACTACAAATTATGGTACAATGGGTGTGGATGATAAGCGTATTTATCCGTTGACGCGTACTTATATGTTGTCATTATCCGTTAAATTCTAATATCACACAATTATTAAAAGGAAGCAACAATGAAAAAAATTATATTGGGCTGTTTATGTTTGATGAGTATGTTTGTTACGTCATGCTCGTTGGATGAAAATCCTGAAAGTAAGTTTAGTGAAGGAGAGGCTTATAAAACTTCTACATTGATTTATGTGAATACGGTAGCAAATATCTATTCGGCTATTGGTAGTGGCATATATGGTGGCACAGATTGTATACATACACTTCAGGAGTTTACTTCTGATGCAACAATGCTTCCGGGCCGTCAAGGTGACTGGGTAGATGGTGGTAAGTGGCAGAATATGTTTCTGCACAATTTCAAATCGTCTGTCGACTTGTATGCTACCGTTTGGAATCACTTGTATCAAATTATAGGGTTATGCAATTCGTCTATTGATAAATTGACGGCATTGTCGGCTACCAACGAAGAGGCGAAACCTTATATTTACGAAGTCCGTACTCTTCGTGCTATCTATTATTATTATGCAATGGATTTGTTTGCCGAAGTGCCTCTTGTTACTTCAAGTACCGCTTCTATTTCAAGTGTTGCCCAATCTAAACGTCCCGAGGTCTTTGCCTTTGTGACAAAAGAATTGGCAGAATGTATTCCTAATCTTTCTGAAAGTGCTTCTCAGAAATCAGGTCTATATTATGGTAGAATAACAAAAGCTATTGCTTATATGTGTATGGCTAAGTGTGCTCTTAATGCTGCCGTTTATAATATCGATGATGTGTCGGCAACTAGCTACCAGCCGTTTGTAGGCAATGATTTGTCAGGGGCTTGTACTGTTAGTGAAACGTTGGGCGCAGCTGTTACTACTAAGGGGAGTGCCATTAATATATCGCTTGACGGAACTACACGAAATGCGTGGCAAACCGTTATCTATTGTGTAGATAAACTGGCTTCGTTGGGCTATTCGCTGCAAGCCAAATATGCTGATAACTTTGTCACTGCAAACAATTCTTCTGTAGAGAATATATTTACTCGTCCCAATGATGATGCGACTTACAAAATTGTAGATTACAATTTGATGCGTTCAATACATTACAATCATGCAGGAGCTATGGGATACTCCGGCTGGAATGGTGCATGTTCTACTGTTCATCAAATGACCGTCTTGGGATATGGTACAGCAAACCAAGATCCTCGTGTCGCTATCAATTTCTATACGGGGACCGATTATACTGCTGATACCAATGGCAAATTAGTAAAAGACGGAGCTACAGATCAAGATCTTTCTTATGAACCGATGAAAGCGATTCTTGATTTTAAAACCGGCTCGGATGCTCATGATGTTAAGTGCGCAGGGGCACGTTTTAAAAAATACCAATATGATACATCCAGCAGTATACAAGGCTGTATGAATAATGATTTGGTTATCTGGCGTTATGGAGATGCACTCTTGATGAAAGCTGAAGCAGAATATCGGTTGGGCAATACAGCAGAGGCACTAGACGAAATAAATCAGATTCGTAATCGCGTTGGTGCCGTTCCTGCAACAGCTGTTTCGCTCAATAGTATTTTAAATGAGCGTATGGCAGAACTTTCATGGGAAGGTGTCAGACGGCAAGATCAAATCCGCTTTTGTACATTTACACAACCTACCGAAGATCGGTATGTAGGTGTTTGGCATAATGCTTCGGCAGGCGATTATAATAACGATACTCAAGGATATACTTGTGTTTATCCTATTCCCTATTCGGTTATTAATTTGAATAAAAACCTGAAGCAAAATCCCGGCTATAGCAATTGATATTATAAATAGCAAATCGTTTTGAAGAAGAGACTGCGTGAATTTAATTTATTCAGTCTCTTTTTCTTAAAAGATAATAAAGCTATTGCGTTTCATCAATAAAATATAGATTTTTGTACAATAAATTGTTAGTATGTATGTTTAGTAAAAGCTCTCTTAGAAAAGTTTTATTCGCTCTGTCGGTCGCATGTTTGATGCCTGCGTCGACTATGGCACAAAAAGGGCCTCAGTGGCTCAACAAAGCAGTGTTTTATCAAATATATCCATCTTCCTATATGGATACCGATGACAATGGTATTGGCGATTTGCCCGGTATTATTTCTCGGTTGGATTATATTAAGTCTGTCGGTGTAAATGCTATCTGGCTGAATCCTATCTTTGAGTCGGGGTGGTTTGACGGAGGATATGATGTGATAGATTTCTACAAGGTAGATCCCCGCTTTGGAACGAATACGGATTTGGTGCGGTTGGTCAACGAAGCACATAAGCGTGGCATTAAAGTTTGTCTTGATTTAGTTGCCGGGCATACCAGCGACAAATGCTTATGGTTTAAAGAATCGAGCGAAGCCGATCCCAACCAACGTTATAGCGATTATTATATATGGACCAATGAGATATCACAGGCGGATAAAAATGAGATTGAGAAGCGGCATCAACAGTCCAATCCTCAATCGAGCACTATTGGACGATATGTTGAAGCCGATGCTCCTCGTGCCAAATATTATGAAAAGAATTTCTTCGAATGTCAACCGGCATTGAATTACGGTTTTGCAACTCCAGATCCTGCTCATCCGTGGGAACAACCGGTCAATGCACCCGGACCTAGAGCTACTCGGCAAGAGTTGAAGAATATCATGTCGTTTTGGATGGACAAAGGTGTAGACGGTTTTAGGGTTGATATGGCTGCCAGTTTAGTCAAAAATGATCCGGATAAAAAAGAAACCATAAAATTGTGGAACGAAATGCGTAGCTGGATGAATAATAACTATCCGCAGTGCATATTGATTTCTGAGTGGTCCAACCCTGCTCAGGCTATTCCGGCAGGATTTAACATCGATTTCTTTATACAGTTTGGTATTAAAGGTTATCCTTCGTTGTTCTTTGCAAAGAATACGCCGTGGGGAAAACGCAACAGTCATCCTTATTGCTATTTTGACAGATCGGGAAAAGGGGAGCTTAAAGAGTTTGTAGACAATTTCTCCGATGCTTATGGACGGACTAAAGACTTGGGGTATATTGCCCTTCCATCGGCGAATCACGACTTCCAGCGTCCCAATATCGGAACACGTAATTCTATTGACCAGCTCAAGGTGGCAATGACTTTCTTCCTTTCCATGCCGGGCGTTCCTTTTATTTACTATGGCGATGAAATTGGGATGAAATACGAGATGGATCTTCCAAGCAAAGAAGGAAGCAACGAACGTGCCGGTGCACGTACGCCGATGCAATGGGACAATAATGCTACGGCAGGATTCTCGACGTGCACTCCCGATAAACTTTACTTTCCGGTAGATACAGATAATGGCAAGCTTACTGTTGCCACACAAGAGAAAGATAAGAATTCGTTGCTCAATTATGTTAGAAGCCTGATTCGCTTGCGCCAATCATCTGAAGCATTGGGCAATGAGGGCGATTGGACTTTGGTGAGCGATGTAAACAAGCCTTACCCAATGGTCTATAAACGTAGTAAAGGCAATGAAACGTACATTGTAGCCTTAAACCCGAGCGAAAAGAAAGTGGAGGCAGATATTGCATATCAAGAATCCAAATCGGCCAAAATCGTTTCTGTCACAGGTAAGGGGCGTTATAATGTCAATAAGAACGGCAAGGATAAAGTGCTATTGAATGCTTTTTCGGCTATCATTGTCAGAGTAAATTAATAGGAAAACACTGTGATAAGGTTGTATACTCGTAAAAGTTGCTGAAAAAGAAACTTATGTCCGGATATGTGTCTAATTAGAATAACTACATTTTCGGTGTAGCACTTATATATGGACATTCAATATTTTTCGCCCTTAACGATCAACCTTTTTATTCAATTGTTTCAATGTTTTTATACTTATCATTCATGTGTTTGGTGGGCAGCAGACAATTGTCTGCTGCCCACCAAATGATTGTCTGCTGCGCAGCAAACATTCGTTTGGTGCCCAGAAAACGAATGACGGCAATAGACGAAAACAATGATTGCTCTTTGTGCAGATGGTGAAACTAACTGATTGCGAGGCTGCTGCTTACTCATTTACAGTCTGTCTCTTCGTCTTTTTATTATCTCTTGTGGCATGCGTTTAGATAGCGCCCCCTTTTTGCTCTATGAACAAAAAGGGGGCGCTATCTATTTTTGTTTTAATCTTTATCGGATGACGTTGAGATCGGCATTGAGGTTGTATGTCTTTCCTTTCATTGTTCTAAATGATTGTGTTTTATCCTTATATCTGATGTGGCACATTCCCCCCGATTTTGATACTATCGTAGCTTCCTTTAATTTGCTGTTGGCCCACTTCATGCTGACCTCGAAGTTTCCTCTTGCGCAAAGTCCCTTTACCGAACCGTTTTTCCATGCATCGGGCAATGCCGGTAACAATTGTATGAAACCCAAATGACTTTGTATCAACATTTCTGTCATACCGGCAGTGCCACCGAAGTTTCCATCAATCTGAAATGGTGGGTGTGTATCCCATAAGTTATCCATCGTACCATTCTTTAGCAGATTGCTCAATAATATATAGGCGTGATTGCCGTCTTCGAGTCTTGCCCATTGATTGAGCTTCCACCCCATGCTCCATCCTGTAGCACCATCTCCACGATGTTCTAAAACTACTTTGGCAGCTTGAGCCAGCGCAGGTGTCGTGATAGGAGAGATCGTATGTCCGGGATGTAGTCCGAACAGATGGTTTACGTGTCGATGATGGTCGTTGGGATCATCAATATCTTTTGACCATTCCATCAGTTGCCCATATCGTCCTATTTTGTATGGTGCCAAGTGCTTGAGCGCATCTTCCCAGCCCTTTCTCTCACTGCTGTCTATTCCTAGTGTCTTGGACGCAGATATGGCATCCAAAAGTATCTCGCGAATCACTGCGTGAACAAATGTTGCTCCTTCGTCTATTGGCCCATGTTCGGGAGAAGTAGATGGGGCGGCAGTATAAGTTCCGTCGGGTTTATGCCAGAGATAGTCGGTGGCAAAGTCGGCAGCTCCTTTGATGATGGGGTAGCCGGTCTCTCTTAGAAACTTCATGTTGCGAGTGTAGTCGTAGCAGTCCCAAATGTGTGTTGCCAGCCATGGTCCGGCCATCGGAGAAAAATTCCACGACATGTCTTCACTTTTCAATGGGGTAGTGAACCCAAAGATATTGGCCGATATTGATGCCGTCCAGCCACGTGTACCAAAATAAGCTTTTGCTGTCTTTTCGCCCGGTTTAATCAGTGTTCGTATGAAGTCTATGAGCGGTTTGTTGCATTCGCCGAGATTGGTAGAAAGTGCCGGCCAATAGTTCATCTGGATATTGATATTGTTATGGTAGTCTATATTCCAAGGGCCTTCTACATTGTTGTGCCATATCCCTTGCAGGTTGGCGGGCATATTGCCGGACCGCGAACTGGCGATGAGCAGATAGCGGCCGTATTGATAATACAGAGATTCTAAGTAAGAGTCTGCTGTGCCTTTGCGATAATTTTCCAATCGTTTGTCGGTAGGCTCGTCTATGGTGCCTTTGTCTGGGTTCAGGTTGAGGCTGACTCTGTCGAACAAGTTGGAGTAGTCTTTGTAATGTTCGGCAAATAGTGCGCCGTAGCCTTTGCTTTCGGCCGATTGTATCCATTTGTTTGTTGTCTGCGCAGGATTAGTGCCAACGTATGTTTTCGGGTCTTTGAAGTCCGGATTGAAATTCATCTTATAATCTGTATCGGCAGTTACATAAAACACCACCTCATCGGCGTTTTCAGCCGTTAGTTTAGTACCGTCGTTAGACAGATTTCCTCCTTTTGCTTCTGCTCTAATGCGAACTACGAATTGCATATTATTGTTGTCTAAGTGCGAAACGAATATTAGCCCGTTGTTGCCTTCGGCTCTTATCTTTCCTATTAGTAAGGGATTTGGAGCATAACTGAATGTTAGATTCTGCATACCTCGCCGAGTAGCTTTGAAGCGAATGACCATTACGTTGGCGGGATAAGAAATAAAATAGTCGCGCAGGTAACTGATTCCTTCTTTCTGGAAAGAAACTTTTACCAATGCCGAATCGAGTGATAGCGAACGGCGGTAATTACTTATACCGGTATCGGTAAGTCCTGTTGCGATATAAAACTCTCCGGCAGTGGTGAAATTCCCAAAACGAAAAGGGTTCTCCTCGTTCGAAGCGTAGGCCACATCACTATTGAAATTTTTTCGTGTTAGCGAATCAGCGCGTCTATCATCTCTCTGGGCAAATGCTTGTCTGATATCTGCCAATACGTGCGCAGAATTCTTGTTGACATCCCAATAATAAGCAGGGCCTTTGATCGTATTGGGTCCGCCTCGCCACAATGTCTTTTCATTAAATGTTATTCGTTCGGATTCAATGGATCCTAATATGTTGGCTCCAAGACTCCCGTTGCCAATGGGTAGCGAGAGCATCTCCCAACTCTTGTCCGTATTTCCATTATCCCATGGGGCTTTGCCTTGAAGATTAGTGGGAGTGTCAAACCATATCGTCAATGCATGATTACTCTTGTGTGTAGATTGTGCCTTTAAAGGTTGCCAGGCAGAGGCGACCAACAGTATGTGCAAGAAACCTAAGTATAGGTATGCCGAAGTGAGTGATTTTCTCATAAGAGTAGCGTTTATCTAAAAAATGATTCGAAAGATAACAGATATTATAGTATGATCAAAATTTATTTTCTATTGTCGTATATAAAAGCAGGAGGAGGCAAAAAATCACCTCCTCCTTTTTGTTTATTTATTTATCTACTATCTATTTATGTGCCTAATTTATATCCCATATTCCAGCACTCTTCTCCAAATTTATTAAGGCGGAATCGTAATCGAAGACAGCTTCGTAATATTGCCCTTGCACTTCGTTATAAGTGCGTTGGGCGTTGAGCACTTCGAGTAGGGAAGTATCGCCTCTATTGTAACTATAGATTTTGCCTTTCAATACCTCATGAGCTTGTCTAAGTAGCCCGTTTTCGAAGTGGAGCACTTGCTTTGCAGCCGATTCGTAATCGTAGTAGGCTTTCATTATCTCATTCTGAACCTGTAGCGCCGCCTGGTCATATTCTAACGAAGCTTGTCTTACTCGTTGCTTGGCGGCATTAATACTACCTCTGTTGATTTTTGAGAATGGAATAGGAAGTGATATTCCCGCTGTCAAGCTATTGTATGAGGGAGCCGGTGCAATATCATTCTTTACTTCTGCATTGTGTTGCAACTGCAATGAAACCGTGACGTCGCTGTTCTTCTCTCTTTGAGCTACTTTCAAAGCTTTGTTGGCAACGTCTATGTTTTGCATAGCTGCAACCAAGTCGGTTCTCTGGGTCTTACCTTGTTCTATCAAATCTGCCAATCGATATGGACGGTATGTCAGCTTTATTACCGATTCGGGTTGATATAGCAGGGTTGATTTCGTCGTTCCTGTGTAGAGAGACAATTCAGTGAATGATTTGTTCTTTTCGGTTTCGGCCTGAAGTAGCTCGTTGTACGTCAAACCAGCTTCGACTTTACTTTGTATGGCATCTATTTCCATTATTTTACCTTTTGCAAAACGTATGCTGTCCGATTTGGCTAAATCGGATATGTTTTGATAGGCTTCTTTTTTTATCTCATACAGTTTCTTCTGCCTTAAAGATTCGAAGAAAGAAATCGTAGCGTCTGCATGGAGATTCCTCAGATAGTCGGCAAGTAAAGATTTAGAGAGCTCTGTCTCGCTTTTGGCTAAACCGATGGCAGCTGAACGTTTACCAAAGGTGAAAGTTTGCGAAATGGAGATCGAACTACCATATCCCATTTTCTTTTTGACTTGTTCGTTATTGAAGTAATTGAATCCAAGTTCGGGATCGTTCCTCACTTTTGCTGCAATAACTTGTGCCTCGGATATGCTGACATTAAGCTTCTGTGCTGCATATTCAAGGTTTCCCGAGTCTACCTTTTGCAGATAAGTAGAGTATGTTATCGGCTTTATGGTCGTCTGAGAATACACCAACGACCAAAGGGCGATACTGATGATAGTCAGCAGTAGCCGTTTATTACTGAATGTTTTCATTGTCTGCAATTTCCAATTTATTTTTTTTCTGTTCTTTGTCTTCATGCTTTTTCTCGACCATGAAGTAAAGAGCTGGAAGTATATATAATGTAATAACTGTAGAGAACAGCAGTCCGTAGACAATAACCGTAGCAAGCGGGCGTTGTACATCCGATCCGATTCCTGTTGTAACAGATGCCGGGAACAAACCGAGGATGGCCACTGTTGCCGTCATGATGATAGGGCGGAACCGATGGGCGCTACCTTCTGTAACGGCATCGTACAAACTCTTTCCTTTCTTGCGAAGATTATTGATGTGAGATACCATGATGACACCATTCTGGATGGCGACTCCAATTAAAGCGATGAATCCTACGGCAGATGATACGTTAAGCGTCATTCCTCTTAAGTTGAGTGCGAGCATTCCTCCAAAGAGCGCCAACGGAATGATACACATCTGCAAGATGGCTTGTCTGAACTTGCCGAATGCAGCAAACAATAGAAGTAGCATGATACCCAATGTCAACGGAATAACGACCCCCAGCTTGGCATAAGCCCGCTGTTGGTTTTCAAATTGACCTCCCCATCGTAGTTGAATGTTTTGCTTGTTGAAGTGAACGTTCTTATTTATTTGGTGGTTCGCTTCTTTCAAGAAAGAGGTCAAGTCGTTGCCTCGAAGATTCACTCTGACGGTCAAGTGGCGCTTGTTCATTTCGCGCGATATGCAACTTGCTCCCGTCGTTAGTTTGATAGTAGCTACTTGTGAAAGTGGAATTTTTACGCCTGAATTTGTTGTTAACATCAGATTTCCAATCTTCTCGGGAGTATCTCTACTTTCTTGATTGAGTTTGCAGGTTACGTCATACGATTTGCTACCGACGAATATTTCTGAAATAGGCGTACCTCCGATTGCCATTTCGATGACATCTGCCACGTCAGATATATTCAATCCGTATAACGCGATTTTGTCTCGGTCGGCAATGATTTGCAGTTGGGGCAACGGAGGTTCTTCATCAATTGTTACGTCTGCCGCCCCCTTTATTCTATTCAGGGTATTTACTATTTGTTCTCCAACGTTTCGTATCTCTTTTAAATCATCCCCATATATCTTGACCGCTAGATCGCTATGTGCTCCGGCTATCTGATCCATCACCATATCGAGTATGGGTTGCGAAAAACCGACGGTATATCCCGGCATTTTGCTTAGTGTATCAGACATTTTCTCTATTAGTTGGGCTTTGGTCAGTCCACTCTTCCAAGTATTGTAGGGCTTTAATCCGATGCAGCATTCTACGTGAGAAAGAGAGAATGCATCAGTCCCTTCGTCGTCTCGCCCTACCTGTGTCATAACGTAAGATACTTCATCAAAGCCTTTGATAACCTTTCTGAAATCGGCTGCCATTTGCTTTGACTTTTCTTGAGATATTCCCGGAGGTAGCTGCATCTGTACCCAGATGGAACCTTCGTCAAGCGGAGGAAGAAAATCTTTTCCTACCATCCAGCTTAGTCCGATGGCAAGGATCAGTATCACTATCAGCGGTCTCAAAACCTTCTTAGGATGTTGGAGTATCTTTATCGTCTGCTTGTGGTAACCGTTAGATAGCTTTTCGAGCCATTTGTTTTGGCGCATTTTGGTCGGCTTCCGATATATGATATACGATAAGGCCGGAGTGAGTAGAAACGAAACGCACATCGCACCGATTAATGCATATCCCACAGTATAAGCCATTGGGGTGAAAAGCTTCTTCTCAATATGTTCGAAAGTGAAGAGCGGTAGATAGGCGGTAATGATAATTAGGGTAGAGAACAGAATAGGACGTGCTACTTCCAGTGTTCGTTTCAACGTCGATTCTTCTTCTAGAGGGGCAAGTGGGTGACTCTCTCTCTTCTTTAATATGGTTTCCATCATCACGATCGAACCATCTACGAGTATACCGAAGTCAATAGCTCCCAATGAAAGTAAATTGGCAGGAATACCGGTCAGATGCATTAATATGAAGGCTATGAGTAGTGAAAGAGGAATCGTCAATGCGACGACTGCTGCGCCTCTCCAATTGCCTAAGAAAATGAATAGGACAAGTAGTACCAGCATCATTCCTTCAAGAAGAGTGTGAGATACGGTATGTAATGTCGTGCTCACTAAATTGGTACGATCTACGAAAGGATGAATAGAAACTCCTTTGGGTAGTCCGCCGTGATTAAGTCCTTCGACGGACTGATGTATTCCATCCAATACTTTTGAAGGGTTTTGAAAGCGAAGCATTTGAACAATGCCTTCTACTCCATCGGAGGTATTGGTTGAGTCGGAAGAAAATCCTAAGACTCCTTTTCGTTCGAGATTACCGTATTTCAGCGTCCCTATATCATTAATGTAAATAGGTACTCCGTCTTTAGAGCTAACTACTATTTTACCGATATCGTCCAGGTTCTTTACTAGTCCAATGCCTCGAATCACATAACTTAAATCTCCCTGCTGTAAAATGCTTCCTCCGGCGTTTACATTGTTTTTCTCTATCTTGTCTTTGATGTCAGACAGAGTAACGTCGTATTGTTCCATTTTATGCGGATCTATTTCAATCTGATATTGTGTAGTGATTCCTCCGAAATTACTAACGTCGGCAACCCCTATTACTTGTTTCAGACGTGGAATGACTACCCATTTATTTATATCGGTAAGTTCTCTTAGATCGTGATTTTTACTTTCCAGCACATAACGATAGATCTCTCCGATGGGAGATGTCAGTGGGTTAAGCGAAGGAGTGGCACTATAGGGTAGTTCGACATCGGTGAGTCGCTCCTGAACTCGCTGCCTTGCCCAATAATCGTCTACTCCATCTTGGAATACTAAGATAATTGTCGAGATGCCGAACGAACTGCGACTACGCATTACGGTAGTCCCTGGCAATCCGTTCAGTGAACGTTCTATAGGAATCGTTATCTGCTGTTCAATCTCTTCGGCGGCAAGACCGGGAACTTGAGTTATGACTTGGACAGTAACGTCGGCAATATCGGGATAAGCATCAATAGCTAATTGCTTCCATGAATAGTATCCAATGGCGGCAATAAAGCAAAAAACAACGATCATCAGCCCTCGCCGATGAAAGGCTAAAGAAATTAATTTTTTCATAGGGCTTAAAATACGTTGTTGAGATAGAAAGCACCTTCGGTAATAATTTCTTCACCTTGATTCAGGCCATATATGATAGCTACTTGTCCGGCAGATGCGGCTGAGGTATGTACTGCTCGTTTTAAGTATTTATCCTTTCCTACTTTTACAAGGACATAGGTGGAATTCTCTTCTTGCAGAATGGCCGAAGAAGGTATCATTATTTTTTGAGTGGGTTTATCAATCAATTTGACATAGCCATACATTCCGGGTTTCATTAATCGATTGGCATTCTTGCATTCGATGATGACTTCTACCGAGTGAGTATCTTGATCCATTATTTGGCTGATATGGTATATTCTTCCTTCTATATCTCTGTTCGGCATAGAAACCAGCGCAATCTTCACGGTAGATAAACTCCGTATCAAATTGATATCTTTCTCTTTGACATGGGCTACAACCCAAACTTTGTTTAGATTGGCTACTGTAGCTACCGGCTCAGCATCTTCTTTCAAATATTGGCCTATAACGATATTACTATTCACCACTTCTCCCGATAGAGGAGAACGGACAATGAGCGGTTGACCTAACTTCATTTGTTTCGGTGATATATGATATATGGATAAAGCGGCTTTGGCATTTTCTACTTCTTTTTTCTTCAGTGTGTAGTTGAGTTCGGCATCTTCTTCTTCTTTTTTTACGCCGACTTTATTTCTTACCAAGTCTTTTTCTCTCCTCATATTAATATAGGCCACTTTCAATTCTTGTTGTGCCTGATAGTAATCTTTTATGGATTCGTAGAAATCTGCAGAGCTAATCTCGAACAACGGACTTCCTGCTCTGACTTTTTGTCCTAAACGAACGAAAGATTTTGTGATACGTCCTGCAAAGGGGGACGCTATTTTTGCAAAATTGTTAGGGATAGCTTCAACAACTCCTGAAGCCGTGAATGTCTCATTGTATGGCTGTAGAGTTGCTGGTTCTGCCTTGATCTTTTTTAGCAATGACGATTGTGGCGGAATGCATATAGTATCACCATGAGTGAAATAATCTTGTTGGTTATTTGATTCTTTTCCACTTTTACAAGATGACATGGCAATAACTAGTACAAGAGAGTAATAGTAAATTCTCATATTTCTTACGTTAATAATTTATATTATTGGTGGGTGTTATTTCTTTGTCGTTAGAATGGTTCAATTGCCAAAGGAGGACCCCGTAAGAAAATGTGTTGTAAATGTTTGAGTGTATGTAATAAGTGAAATGTAGAAGTGAGTCTTCCTATGATACATAAGAAGATGGCAATGAAAGCCGTGAAAGTTGTAAAAAAGAGAACTTTAGAAAGAAGAGATATTGTAATATAGGCCGAAGTCGTATGAGAGTGTGGCCCTTTGAATGGGTGAGAGTGAGTGACCGGGCCGAAAGGGGTCTGGTGAGTATGCATGAAAAAGGTAGAACATCCATAATAGTTCATGAAAAGAACTATTAGGAATAATCCTGATAATAATCGTAACCTTTTGGCTCTCATACTGAAATTCTCAAAACTTCTTTGTATGTTCTTTTTCTTTTTGCAAACTTACGTAAAATTAATGAATAATATGATGCAGTTTAATGACAAAAAGCATTTTTCTCATTAAAAATGAAAAAAACGCCTTTGTTTTATTAAAGCTATATGGTAAATTTAAAGATTTGCCAACTCTATTATTTTATTTACAGCTTCACGGAGTCCATCTTTGTTTTTGCCGCCAGCTTGGGCAAAGTGTGGCTGTCCGCCACCGCCACCTTGAATCAGTTTGGCAGCCTCTTTTACCATCATGCCTGCTTTCAGTCCTTTGGCAACTAATTCGTCGCTAATGGCGACAGTCAACATTGGTCTTTCATTGTCTTCTGTACCTGCGACGAACAATGAATTAGGAACTTCACTACGAATCTGGAAAGCTAAGTTCTTCACCATTTCAGCTGGCATTGTACTACAGATGCTAACAAGTTTTACTCCATTTACATTTGTAGCGTTTTCTATCAATTTAGTCTTCAAAGAAGCTTCTTTCTCATGCATAAATTCTTCAATCTGTTTTTTTAGAGCAGCATTCTCTTCAATAGATTTTGAAATAGCCCCCCTTAGATCAGGTACGTTATTGAAAAGCTCTTTCATTCCTTTAATCAGATCTTCATATTGTTCCATCAGCTCTTGTGCTTTTATTCCCGTAACAGCCTCTATGCGTCTTACGCCAGCTGCAACGCTACTTTCGGAAATAATCTTGAACATGCCAATCTTACCAGTTGCACTAACATGTGTACCTCCGCAGAATTCAATAGATTGTCCAAACTGAACAACACGAACTTTGTCTCCATATTTTTCGCCAAACAGTGCGATAGCTCCTAATTCCTTGGCTTCTTCTATAGGGTAATCACGTTTCTCTTGTAAAGGAATGTCTTCCCGAATATGTTCATTAACGATGTGCTCTACTTGGCGTAGCTCTTCGTCAGTCACCTTCTGAAAGTGAGAAAAGTCGAAACGTAAGCCATCTGAATTGACAAGTGAACCTTTTTGTTCTACATGATTGCCTAATACTTGGCGTAATGCCTGATCGAGCAAGTGGGTAGCAGAGTGATTGGCTGCAGAAGCATTGCGCTTCTCAACATCAACACATGCCATAAATTCTGCTGATGGGTCGTTCGGGCATTTGGCAGAGAGGTGAATCGTTAGGTTGTTTTCTTTTTTGGTGTTAATGATGTCAATGGTTTCACCTTCGCAAACTAACACGCCGGTATCACCTACTTGACCACCCGATTCAGCATAGAATGGAGTGTCGTCGAGAACAATTTCGTAAAAAGTGTTCTTCTTTTGAGTGACTTCACGATAACGGAGTATATGAACGTTGTATTCAGTATAGTCATAACCTACGAAGTTCGATACACCTGGTTTCAGTTCGATCCAATCGCCTGTTTCTACTGCTGCCGCATTGCGTGCCCGTTGTTTTTGTTTGTCCATTTCCGCTTTGAACTCGTCTTCGTTGAGTGACAAATTATTCTCGCGGAGAATCAACTCAGTTAAGTCAAGAGGAAAACCGAATGTATCATATAAAGTGAAAGCGTTTTTACCGCTAATTTCTTTCGTCCCAGCCTCTTTTGCACGTTCCATTACATTGTCGAGTAATCGGATACCGTTATCGAGGGTACGTAAAAAAGCCTCTTCTTCATCTTTTGTTACCTTCATGATGAGTTCCTTTTGGGCCACAAGCTCGGGATAAGCTTGCCCCATTTCTGTATTCAATACTGGAACTAACTTGTACATGAAAGGAGCTTTTTGATCAAGGAAAGTATAGCCATAACGAATGGCACGACGCAGAATGCGACGAATGACATAGCCGGCTTTTGCATTTGAAGGTAATTGGCCGTCGGCGATCGAAAATGCTATCGTCCGAACGTGATCTGCAATAACTCGCATGGCTATGTCCTTTTGTATGTCTTTGCCATATTCCACCTTCGAAAGATTTGAAATCTCTTTGATGAGCGGTTGAAAGATGTCTGTGTCGTAATTGGACGTTTTCCCTTGTAGAGCCATACAGAGACGCTCAAATCCCATACCGGTATCGATTACTTTATTAGGAAGTGATTCAAGTGATCCGTCTGCTTTGCGGTTATATTGCATAAACACCAAATTCCAAATTTCAATAACTTGCGGATGGTCTTTATTGACAAGTGATTTGCCGTCTGCTTTTTTACGTTCTTCTTCAGATCGTAGATCAATATGAATTTCCGAGCAAGGGCCACAAGGACCTGTCTCGCCCATTTCCCAAAAATTATCGTGTTTGTTGCCGTTGATAATACGGTCGGGCGAAATAAATTGTGCCCAATATTCGGCAGCTTCATTATCGCGTCCCAATTTATCAGCTGGCGAACCTTCAAATACTGTCACATATAGTAAATCAGGATTAATCTTTACGACATCTGTTAGAAATTCCCAAGCATATTCTATAGCTTCTTTCTTAAAATAATCACCAAATGACCAATTGCCCAACATTTCGAACATCGTTTGATGATATGTATCGTGGCCAACTTCTTCAAGATCATTATGCTTTCCGCTGACGCGTAAACATTTCTGAGAGTCAGTCGCCCGTTTGAATTTTGCCGGTTGGTTACCTAAAATAATATCCTTAAATTGATTCATCCCGGCATTAGTAAACATCAATGTCGGGTCATCTTTTATTACCATTGGTGCCGAAGGAACAATCTGATGTCCTTTCGATTGAAAGAAATTTTTAAACGAATCTCTAATTTGATTAGCAGTCAACATACCTAATTATTAACTAATTTTGAAATTTATCTTCACGAAACATTGTGCAAAGATACTTTCTTTTTAGTATTTTTGCTCCACAAAGCTCTAATTAATTTTCAATAAACTCTTAAAAAAGAATGAATCAGGTGGTAGAAAAAGGGGATAAGATGTTTTATCGTATTAGCGAACTAGCTGAGATGTTCGATGTAAACGAGTCGTTGCTTCGTTATTGGGAGAAAGAGTTTCCTCAAATTTCACCTAAAACGAATAATCGCGGTGTACGCTTGTATCGTAAAGAAGATATTGAAGTGATAGGATTAATTTATCATTTGGTCAAAGAAAGAGGAATGACTCTGCAGGGGGCTCGTCAGAAATTGAAAGAAAATAAAGAAGATACTGCTCGCAATTATGAAGTAGTGCGTCGCCTTCAAGGTATTAAAGAACAACTTATAGCGTTAAGTAAAGAAATGGAAGGATAATTCTATGGGGTGGAATGTTAGCTTTCTACTCTGGTGGCGGCTTTTATGTTTGGCAATCTTAAAAGTTCGTTGCAAATAAGTCGTACATCGTTAACGTCGTGGACGTAGAGTTGTACTTTGCTTGTGAAAATGCCTGCTTCGGATTCTATGGTCAACTTATGAATATTGACATTGAGACGACGTGAAAGGACTTGAGTAATATCATTTAACACGCCCAAGCCATCTATACCGTTTATCTGTACATAAACTAAAAACGTTAAGGTCTTGCCCGTATCCCATGTAGTAGCAAGAATTCGATTACCATAGCTGCTTTTTAGCTTTGCTGCGATCGGACATTCTTGCTGGTGGATAATGACCTTGCCGTTCTCGTCAATATATCCTAACACATCGTCACCGGGAATCGGGTGGCAGCAGTTAGCCATGATATATTTTTTTTGAATAGAGTCTTCTGTTAATTTTAGAATATCTTTTGTATCAATTACTTCTCTTGCTTCCTGCTTTTCTGCTTCTTCTGGCTCCTTTTCCTTGCTACTTCCAAAAGAGAGGGTTAACAATTTTCTCCACGATTTGTTTTGTTTACCTTTTATGGCATCCTTATCTGCTTCTCCTAAGATAATCTCTTTTTTGCCGATCGCAAGATAAAGATCGTTTTCGTTGATTAAATGGTGGAAATGCAGTAGCTTGTCAATAATGCTAGTCGAAAAAGTAAATCCTTCTTTGTTGAGAAAACCGTTGAAAAATGTTTTTCCGATGTCTTCGTATATCTTATTTTCTTTACGAATGACTGATGCTATTTTTGCACGAGCTTTGGCCGTTGTTGCATAAGCTTCCCATTCGGGTTGTATCCGTTGTGATTTGGATGTTAGGATCTCTACTTGATCACCACTTTGCAGTTTGTAGCTCAGTGGCACTAATTTATGGTTGACTTTAGCTCCTATACAATGCATCCCTATATCGGTATGAAGCATAAAGGCAAAGTCTAGTGTCGTGGAATTTTGTGGCATTGTTTTAAGTTCTCCCTTGGGAGTGAATGCAAAAATCTCTGAAGCGAAAAGGTTTAGCTTGATCGCATCGAGGAAATCAATTGCATCGGGTACGGGATCATCCAATATCTCTTTTACTGTGTGCAACCATTTTTCAAGTTCACCTTCATCTTCACTACCGTCTCCACCTTCTTTGTATTTCCAATGAGCAGCAAATCCTTGTTCGGCTATGTCGTCCATGCGTTGGCTTCGTATCTGCACTTCGATCCATTCGCCATTGTTACCCATCAGTGTGACGTGTAGCGCCTGGTAGCCATTTGCCTTGGGGTGGCTTACCCAATCGCGCAATCGGTCGGGGTGGGGTTTGTATATTTTGGATATAGCAACATATATATCAAAGCAGTCATTTAATTCTTCGTCCATGCTTTTTGGCTCAAAGACTATACGGACTGCCAGTATATCATATATTTCTTCAAAAGGAACGTGCTTGTTTTGCATTTTATTCCATATCGAATAGATTGATTTTACTCGTGCAATGATATGGTATTTAAGTCCCATCTTGTCAAGTTGAGTACGGATGGGAGTCGTAAATTCTTGAAAAACTTTGTCGCGGGCGGCAGCTGTTGCACTCAGCTTTTCTTCAAGCTCTTGGTATTCTTTGGGATGTTCGTATTTGAAGCTGAGGTTCTCAAGTTCTGTTTTAATTTTATTTAGCCCCAATCTGTTGGCAAGCGGAGCGTAGATATATAATGTTTCTCCTGCAATTTTATATTGTTTATTGAGCGGCATGGAATTAAGTGTCCTCATGTTGTGTAGTCTGTCTGCTATTTTGATGAGAATAACCCGTATGTCGTCGGACATCGTCAGAAGAAGCTTTCTGAAGTTTTCGGCTTGAGCCGACGCCTTGTCTCCAAAAATGCCGCCTGCTATCTTTGTCAGCCCATTGACGATCGTGGCGATTTTATGGCCAAAGATGTTTTCAATGTCTTCGATCGTGTAATCTGTATCTTCGACTACATCGTGCAGCAATGCCGAACAGATAGATGTGGAACCTAACCCTATTTCATCACACACTATATTGGCTACAGCAATGGGGTGCAGTATATAGGGTTCACCCGAGCGTCGTTTAATTCCTTTGTGAGCCTGGTTTGCAAAATTGAATGCTTTAGTAATGATTTCAACGCGTTTCCTATGCTTCGTCTGTAAATAGTTGTGAAGCAGTTCCTGAAAAGCGTCATTAATCATTTTCTCTTCAGCAATTTCTTTCTGATTTATTTCATCTACAGTATCCATGGCTACACTATGTTTCTATAGCGCAAAGATAATTAATAATTATTGTTCCACAACAATTAATCTTATTATCTATGAATTTTTATTTTTTTGCCTGCTCTTATAGTATTGCCTTTGATGTGGTTCGCCTTTCTCAATTGTTTGACAGACATGTGATAATGTTCGGCTATATCCGATAATGTCTCTCCATCCTTTATTGTATGTGATTTGGATTTGCGCGTATGTTTTCTTTTGCTGTGGTGCGTATAAGTAGCATGATGCCGTGAATGTCTGCTGTATGAGTGGCGATAGAGAGAAGGTTCGGCAGATTTATCAACTTCTACTGTTCGCCGATTGGGCAACAATTGATCTGTCTTATACGAATAAATAGAATCTTTGTTGTCTATAAATCGACTGATGTCACTTTGTGGTAATTTTAAAGTATATGGATGACTATTGCCAGGGATAATATCGAGTTTGTATTGGGGATTCAGGCTTCTGATTTCCTTCTTGTCTATATTAAGTACAGCAGCAATCTGATCAAAATGAACTTCTTTATCTATTTGGATTGTATCCGTGCTGATTGGAATATTTGTTTCCATCGGACAGATATTATGGTTGCAGTAATAGGTCATTACGTAGTTGGCTGCAATGAAGGCTGGTACATATCCCCTGGTTTCGCGGGGTAAATAGTTATATATGGCCCAATAGTCTGTTTTACCTCCACTACGTCTTACGGCTTTATTGATATTGTTTGGACCGCAATTGTAGGCTGCAATGACCAAATTCCAATCGTGGTAAATGTTGTATAAATCTTTCAAATAACGTGCTGCAGCCCATGTGGCTTTTATTGGGTCACGTCGTTCATCTACCAAGCTATTTATTTCTAGTCCATATTGTTTGCCTGTGAGAACCATGAATTGCCATAAACCTGCGGCCCCTACTCTGGATATGGCTTTCGGGTTAAGAGACGATTCTATAACTGGAAGATATTTTAATTCTAAGGGTAAATCGTATGCGTCAAGAGCCTCTTCGAAAATAGGAATATAGAAGTTAGCGGCACTTAGCATAAAAGATACTTGGTTGCGCATTCTGCAGGTATAGAGATCAATGAACTTTCTGACAATGTCGTTATAAGGAAGTTCCATAATCGCAGGTATTCTTTGCAAACGATTGATATAAACCGAATCGGGGAATGAAGGATTGAGTGGAGATGTGCTACATTCCTTTTGTTGGTCAATAAAGTTTTTGACTTGCCAATCGTTTAGCAAGCTATCCAACGGATAGGTCATGCTTTTGGGGATGTCAATCTTTTCTGATTTTGTCTTTCCGTCTTTATTGATAGTGACATCGACGGTTTGTGCTTCGATATGTGATACTGTTACTAAGATAAACAGTAGGAAAGGTAGGAAATAAGAAAATCTTTTCATGCTTTATATTACTCTATATTTTTAATCATCTCTCAAAACCGGAGGCTGCATTGAATGCCATAAGCTCTTTTGTCTTGCGAAATGGTATGGTTATTATTCATTATTACTGGTCCTATTTTCATACTCAAATCGGGCGAAATATCAAAATTGGACAATTCGGCATCAACATAGGCATCTACAATAGATAGGAGATATACGCCGATGAGAGAGAAAATACTTAGATCGCGGTATCTGCGGTATAAATCTTTTCTATTCTTTAGTATGGTTGTCAATTGCGTGGTCGAATAATTTGCACTGCTTGGTATTAAAGTTTTATAACTATTGGTATTTGGATTATTATCTAATAAGTCACGATAAGCCTGTGCGTAGTCTTTATACATTTTGTTGTTCCAACTTAATGCGTAAGCACAACCTGCCAAGCCTCCGTAAATAATAGGTAGTTTCCAATACTTCCGATTGTAAATCTGTCCTCCTCCAGGGAATATCATGGCTAACCAAGTAGCTCTTAAAGGATTTGGATTGAAGATCGGCCTTTTTAATCTCGATGAATCGAATTTTATAGAATCTTGAGTCAATAGAGGCTTTCTTTTCTTGTCAAATTTATCTGTTCTTTTGTTTTTTCCAAGTTCCAATGTCGAGTCGGCAGGCATGGTGAAACGCACTCTTTGCCGCTGTATAGGTTGTTTTTTTGCCTTTATAGTATCCGAAGGCAATGAAGAATACGGATGGGCATTAATGTTAGGTTCTGCTATTAAAATAAAGCAGGTTAGTAACATTGAACTAATAATATACCATCTATATTTTGGTAACCTTTTTGTCATTTATTGTTTGTTGAGACTGTCGAATATTTCCATGATATGTTCCAATTCTTCTTCGTTGGCAAAAGGAATGCTTATTTTTCCTTTTCCTCTGTCCGAACATGTGAGTTGTACTTTTGCTTTAAAGAATTCCGACAACTTGCTTTTTAGCATATTATACTCTTCGGGAAGTTTGTTCTCTCCTGATGGTTTTATTTTTTTTGAGCCGCTTTTTACCGTTTCTCCTTCTACAAGAGATTTTACGATCTCTTCGACTTTACGCACCGAATAGCCGTGCTCCTCAATCTCTTTGAAAACCTTTACTTGCAATTTAGGATCGTTCAACGCTAGTAAGGTACGAGCATGTCCCATATCTATTTTTTTCTTCTGAAGAGCTACTTGAATAGGAGCGGGGAGTTTGAGTAATCGTAGGTAGTTGGCTATTGTTGCTCTGTTTTTTCCAACTCTTTCGCTCAACTTTTCTTGGGTTAATCCATATTGGTCGAGTAAATGTTCATAGGCCAAAGCTATTTCTACCGAATTTAAATCTTCGCGTTGAATGTTTTCGATCAATGCCATTTCCATGACATTTTCATCGTCGGCAGTTCTGATGTAGGCAGGTATTGCCGTGAGACCGGCTTTTTGTGAAGCACGGAATCGGCGTTCTCCGGCTATAATCTGGTATTCGTCATCCGATATTTTACGCAGCGTAATGGGTTGGATGATACCGATTTCGGCAATGGAACTTGCCAATTCTTGTAATGCGTCCTCGTCAAATTCTCTACGTGGCTGATTGGGGTTGACTTTGATCTTTGTCAACTCTATTTCATTGATAGAAGATGAACCTTCTGTCTTGATGTCGTCCATTGAAAGCAGAGCATCCAGCCCGCGTCCTAATGCTTGTCTTTTTGGCATAACTGTTACTATTTATTGTCGTTATGATTAATCAGTTCTTTTGCAAGAGCCATATAATTTCTAGCTCCACTAGAGTCAGCATCATATAATATGGCAGGAATACCGTAACTGGGAGCTTCACTCAAACGGACATTTCTTTGAATAACAGTGTTGAATACCAATTCTTGAAAGTGGCGTTTGATCTCATCATATATTTGATTAGCTTGCCGTTGTCGTGAGTCGAACATAGTGAGTAAAAATCCTTCGATCTCGAGTGACGGATTGAGGCGCTTTTTTATAATTTTAATGGTATTAAGTAACTTGCTGATACCTTCAAGAGCAAAATATTCCGATTGCACCGGAATAATGACGGAGTTCGCAGCTGTCAGAGAATTGACAGTTATTAGTCCCAATGATGGTGAACAATCTATTAGGATAAAGTCGTATTCATCTTTAACAGGGGCAATTACTTTTTTCATAATGTTTTCCCTGTCGGTGATATTGAGCATTTCTATTTCGGCGCCAACCAGATCAATGTGTGAAGGGATGATTTTCAACGTTTCAATACTGGTGTCGTGAATTGCTTCTTTTACATCAGTGCCGTTAATCATACATTCATAAATAGTATATTCGGTTTTTTTTATATCAACACCTAATCCGGAAGAAGCATTCGCTTGCGGATCGGCATCAACAATGAGCACTTTCTTCTCTAAGGTAGCCAAAGACGCTGCTAAATTAATAGTCGTTGTAGTCTTTCCGACTCCTCCCTTTTGATTGGCTAAAGCAATAATTTTTCCCATATATCTTGATTTTATTAAACCAATATTCCTATTGTAAAATGCAAATGTAGACATTTTTATTGAAATATGTACGCTTTTTACTCACACTTGATTAAGATTAAGATTTGTAAACGCTAGTCGATTACTTTATTTTTGTTACTTTTGTAACATATTAAATATCAGTTATTGTTTTATGGAAATAAGTAAGCCTCTTATATTGGTGACCAACGACGATGGCATAATGTCGAAAGGTCTTAGTGCTTTGATTAAATTTATCAGACCGCTGGGTGAAATTGTGGTGATGGCTCCCGACTCGGCTCGTTCCGGTTCTAGTGGTGCCATTACTTCTTGCGAACCTATTCATTATACCCAAGTGCGTCAGGATGTAGGGCTTTCAGTCTATAAATGTTCTGGGACTCCAGTGGATTGCATTAAGGTCGCTTTGAATAAAGTTTGTTCTCATAAACCTGATTTGGTGCTTGCCGGAATCAATCATGGTGATAACTCGGCAACCAATGTTTACAATTCGGGAACAATGGGCGCGGTTATTGAGGGATGTTTGGATGGGATAAAATCAATTGCTTTCTCTCTTTGTGATCATGAGATGAATGCTGATTTCGAACCGCAAGCTATTATTGTCCGTCAGATTACTGCTTGGGCTTTGCAACATGAATTGCCCCAATTAACTTGTTTGAATGTAAACTTCCCTAAACTTTTGGATTATAAAGGTCTTAAAGTTTGCAAAATGGCTCGTGGGTATTGGACTCGTGAACTTGATCCTTGTCCTCGCCGTGGAGATAATCATTATTTTTGGCTTGGGGGTGAGTATGTTGAGTTGGATGTTGATGATGGAGAAAGCGATCGTCGAGCTTTGGCGGAAGGTTATGTTGCGATTACCCCTACTAAGCTTGATGTGACGGATTATCAGTATATGGATAAATTACAACGGGAGATGGATCTTTTGTCTTGAAATAATGAAATATTATTTGGTTGTTGGCGAAGCTTCAGGAGATTTACATGCTTCTAAGCTGATGGAGGCTCTCTTGCGTGAAGACAATAGGGCAGAGTTCCGTTTTTTCGGAGGAGATGGCATGCGGAAAGTCGGCGGTGTATTGGTGAAACATTATCGTGAGATGGCTTTCATGGGTTTTGTTCCTGTATTGCTGCATCTGCAAACTATCTTTCGCAATATGCGGCAGTGCAAACAAGATATTCTTGTCTGGAATCCTGATGTTGTGATATTGGTTGACTATCCAGGATTCAACCTCGCTATTGCCAAGTATGTCCGCTCTCATACAAAGATTCCTGTTTTTTATTATATTTCGCCTAAAATTTGGGCATGGAAAGAATATCGTATTAAGGATATTAAACGATATGTTAATGAGATGTTTTCCATATTACCTTTTGAAATTCCTTTTTATCATAAACATCAGTATCCGATTCATTATATTGGCAACCCTTCTGTTGAAGAAGTATTTAATTATAAGTCGGCTCATCAGGAGCCTTTTGAGGACTTCGTTTGTTCAAATCACTTATCGGGACGTCCTATTATCGCCTTGCTGGCTGGAAGTCGCCGTCAAGAGATAAAAGATAATCTTCCTGATATGCTCTGTGCCGCACAAACTTTTCCCAAGTATGAGATTGTATTGGCCGGTGCACCGGGCATTGATGCAGAATATTATGATCAATATGTTAAAGGAAGGGGAGTTAAAATCGTTTATGGGCAAACTTATCGTGTCTTAAACCATGCTTCGGCGGCTTTAGTCACATCTGGGACAGCAACCCTCGAAGCAGCTTTATTTCGTGTTCCGCAGGTGGTGTGTTATCATACTCCTCTTGTCAAGCTCATTTCTTTTCTTCGTCGTCACCTTCTGAAAGTAAAGTATATTTCTCTTGTTAATCTTATTGTTGGGAGAGAACTTGTCCGAGAACTTGTCGCCGAAACAATGACCGTTAACAATATGCAAGAAGAATTGGATCGTCTTCTGAATAACAGAGCTTACCGTTTGCAGATATTGGCGGGGTATGACGAAATGATGGAACGTTTAGGAGAAACAAATGCGTCTGAAAATGCTGCCCGAGAAATGGTGAGATGTCTTATGCAGAGATAAGATATAAATAGCAAACGGCTGCGGGGATGGCTAGTAATGCGCTGTCGAAACGATCTAAAAATCCTCCGTGGCCAGGTAATATATTGCCTGAGTCTTTTACACCTAGCTTCCTTTTAAGTAGCGATTCTATCAAATCCCCCCAAGTGCCGAATATAACAATAACAATTGCTAGTCCTATCCATTGCAGAATATTCATAAAAGGAAAGAAGTGGGCGAGAATAACTGCTGCCATAATGGCCAGTACGCCTCCGCCTATTGATCCTTCCCATGATTTTTTAGGGGAAATCCTTTCAAACAATCGGTGCTTGCCTATCATCGAACCTATGCAGTAAGCTCCCGTATCGCTTGTCCATAAGAAAATAAACACCGATAGCGGTAGTATGGCATTTATGGTGGTAATGCTTTGTGCCGTCTGGTAGTATAGAACGTTAAGTAATGCGAAAGGAAGCGCAATATAAATTTGAGTAAATATAGAGTATGTCCAATTGTTTATCGGATTTTCTTGATTCAAATATAGTTCGCTTATTAGAAGATACATTAATATTAATAGATAAGGCAAAAAAATACGCGAGCCTATCACGTTGGAACAATATCCGCCAAAGGCAAAAAAGAGATAAATACCACCTGCCATCGTAATCAGTTTATTGATATGAACTTTCTTCGTTTCATTGATCAATCCTGCAAATTCATGGATAGAAAGTGCCGTTACTGCGGCAAAGATTGAACTAAACGATACGGTATTATATAGTATACTACCTATAATGACAGCAATAAATAAGACACCCGTTATAGTACGTGGTATAAATGAACTTTTCACGATATTTGATTCTTTTATTGGTTTTGTTCTCCTTCTTGTTCAGGTTCTTGTTGATTCTTGTCTGGTTTAATATCTCCTTCTTCGCCTTTCTCTTCTTTTTGGCCGATCGCTTTTTCATTATCTTGGCGTTTATCGTCCATAATAATCTCTAGAGAACGTGATTTCCATTTTCTTTTACCGAAGATATGCTCTACATCTTCTGCAAAGATGACCTCCTTAGATCTCAACAGGGCTGCCAGCTCTTTATGTTTATCTCTGCTCTCTGATAAAATTTCTTTGGCGCGATCATATTGTTCGTTGACCATTTTCTTCACTTCTTCGTCTATTATTTCAGCTGTACGTTCACTATATGGCTTACTGAAAGAATATTCTTCATTCGTATAGTAGCATAGATTGGGCAATCTCTCGCTCATACCCATGTATGCTATCATGCCGAAAGCTTGTTTTGTCACTCTTTCCAAATCATTCATGGCGCCAGATGAAATTCTACCGATAAATAGGTCTTCTGCTGCACGGCCACCCAATGTAGCACACATTTCATCTAACATCTGTTCTTTAGTCGTGATCTGCCTTTCTTCCGGCAAATACCATGCTGCTCCCAAAGCCCTACCGCGAGGTACAATGGTTACTTTAATTAGTGGATTGGCATATTCCAATAGCCAAGACAATGTAGCATGACCAGCTTCATGAATGGCAATGGATTGTCTTTCTTCTTCTGTCGTTATTTTGTTTTTCTTTTCCAATCCACCGACAATACGATCTACTGCATTCGAAAAATCTTGCTTATGAACACTATCTTTTCCGTATCGAGCTGCGATAAGAGCGGCTTCATTGCATACATTGGCTATGTCAGCTCCGGAAAATCCAGGAGTTTGACGTGCCAATAAATCAATGTCAACATCGTCGGCTATCTTAATGGGACGGAGGTGGACTCCGAAAATTTCTTTTCTTTCGTTCAGATCTGGCAAATCTACATGGATTTGTCTATCGAAACGTCCGGCACGAAGTAGAGCTTTGTCAAGCACATCTACTCTATTGGTGGCTGCTAGAATAATCACACCACTATTCGAACCGAAACCATCCATTTCGGTTAGCAATTGGTTTAATGTGTTTTCCCGTTCATCATTTCCTCCAAAAGCTGGATTTTTTCCACGGGCACGACCTACGGCATCGATTTCATCGATGAATACGATACAAGGGGCTTTTTCTTTGGCTTGTTTGAAGAGGTCGCGAACGCGAGAAGCGCCAACACCCACAAACATTTCCACAAAGTCGGAGCCTGCCAATGAAAAGAACGGTACATCGGCTTCACCTGCAACAGCCTTGGCCAACAATGTCTTACCTGTCCCCGGAGGGCCTACAAGGAGAGCTCCTTTGGGAATCTTACCTCCTAAGTTGGTGTATTTTTGGGGCTCTCTCAGAAACTCAACGATTTCTTCCACTTCTTGTTTTGCTTCGGCAAGTCCTGCTACATCTTTAAAGGTCACACGCTGACGATTATTTTTATCAAACAACTGCGCTTTTGATTTTCCTACATTGAAGATGCCACCACCTCCTCCGCCACCGGAAGCATTACTACCCATTCTACGCATTATATAGAACCACATTCCTATTAAGAATATAATAGGGAGTACATTCCATAAAATTAATCCTATATAATTTTTCTTTTTTTCGTAGCTCACCGTTCCGTCGAAGTGTTTCTCCAGATTATAATATTTCTGCTTTAGTTCTTTTTCTTTTTGCAGGTAAGAATCTAAACTTTCTCTCGAAGGGGCTTCGGTGGTAATTAGCGGATTACGCCCTACTTTGGTAGAGTCTTTTCCGAAAATCAATCCTATATATTTTGGTTTCACATAAAATTCTACCGAGTTGTCATCGTAGCCTACCACTTTGCTCACATATCCACTGTCTACATAAGCCTGAAATTTGTTGTAGTCCACTTCTTTGCTCATCGTAGAAGAATCGTTAGTAAAGTAAAGCCCTGCCAATATTGCAAGGATTATAAAATATAGCCAGTTCAAGTTGAACTTAGGCATATTCATTTTATTATTATTGTTATTGCCGTTCGGCATTTTGTTGTTCGGTTCCATATTCTTATTTAATCAATATCTGGAATGTTTGTTAATTTGGCATCAGCCCAAAGATGTTCCAAATTATAGAATTCTCTCTTCTCGGGCAAAAAAATATGTACAATGACATCTGCGTAGTCCATTGCAATCCATTCGGCATTGTTTTCGCCGTCAATGGATAAAGGGCGGAACTGAGCGTTTTTTATTGTGAAATCTTTGATTGAATTAGCGATTGCATTGACCTGTAATGTTGAATCACCTTCGCAAATCACAAAATAGTTGCAAATTGTGTCGTTAATATGTGTCAGATCGCCAACGACAACGTGCTTCCCTTTTTTCTCTTGAATACCTTCTGTTATGTTTTTTATCAGCGCTTTAGTTTCGTTCATCTATTGTTATTAATAGTTTATAATGAAAGATGTGGCAAATATACAACGAATTCCACGATTAGGATACATTAGAAGGTAAAACTTTTGAATATTAATTTTTTTTGAGAAAATTGTACACCTAAAATAACATATAAATTAGCGTTACCTATGGCGTATCCACGGCATTTAGTGAAACGTTTAAAAAAAATAGTGGTTTTTATTTGAGTTTCCCGAATTATTTGTAAATTTGCACCGCATTTAGCGATTGGGCTATGGTGTAATGGTAACACAACAGATTCTGGTCCTGTCATTCCAAGTTCGAATCTTGGTAGCCCAACCAAATAAAAAAGCGCATCGGATTTTTTCTGATACGCTTTTTTGTTTTTACTTTTTCTTCTTTTTGCCCGTACCGATATCGAGACCATTTATCGCTTCTTCTTTTTCGTAGGCAGGAACATGGCTCTTGTCTTTTGGTTTCTTTGGCTTTTTATTTCCAGCAGCTCCCATTGTTAAGACCTCCTTATATTTTAAAATGTTGATATATGTTTTGGTTGTCGGACAGAAGGCGGTAATCGCTTTCTGCTACTAATCGCTTCTTATGCTACAAAAAATGTGCCGCAATCTATGATATGGACATTTAAATTCTGTCTAAGCAAATCAGGACGGATTAAGTTTATAGAACTAAACGTTTCATCTGTCCTGATGTTATTTGTTATTGTTCGCAAGGAAACATTGATACTCTGAAGTGTGCAAATCCATAGGGAACTAATTTCAGTTGAACATTACGTCTTACCGGAATACATTTCTCGGGTAGTTTTGGATTTCCTTTGTCCGGCTCCCAAGAGATGACATCCGCTTTGGCCGAAATGCTGATCGGCGCACCTGTCAACTCCCAATAGAAAGGTTGGTGGATGTCGTTCAATGTCACTTTGGTGTCAACAAGAGATGATTTTGTCAGTGCATAACGAAATTCTCTCCAATAGCCTTCATTCAGGTCAAAGCTCCATGCCGAGTTGTCCATCAAAGGGAGTGCGAAAACCAAAGGTCCATAATTGACTGTAGCAAAATGGGCACCTTTATTGAAACCGTCTATTTTATATTCAGCTTTAGGTTCCATATCGTGTGGCCAATAGGGCTCTTTGTCTTTATACTTGGCAAATTGTTCGTCGTCTTCTTTTAATTCTGCTTTCATCGGAAAGGTCAGGCAAATCTGATCTCCGCTTTTCCATTTGCGAGAGACTATTATAAAATTGTTTTCAGCCCATTTTGTGGAATATGTTTTGCCGTTGACTGTACATTGGGGATTCGTACACCACGAAGGGACACGTAGTAGTAATCTCTCTTTTTGTGGAATGCTTTTTATGCTTATATTTATTTGATCCCGAAAAGGATATTGAGTTTCCATCTTAATATCATAGCTTCCATCTTTTGTTGCCAGGTGAGCAGGCCCATAGGTCAGAATCATTAATTCATTTTCCGAGTTCTTCATAAACATATTGATGATATAATTCGGAATCACCCTGTTGAGGTTACCTGTGCAACAGGTAGGCCAGTGAAGTTCTTTAAAAAATGTTCCGTCATCGCGGACTTTTAGGTGCAACCCGGGAATTCTATTCATGGCGTTTTCGTAGAGATGAAGGCTGAACCCCGGCGACATGACGGCAGGAAAAGCGTTGAAGAATGCTTTTTCAATGTGATCTCCATATTGAGCATTTCCTGTAGCTCTTGCCAGCCAGATGTTAGACCAGATGAAATCAGAGATATCACACGTTTCCGAACCTTCGAAAGCTCCGATACCATGCAAATATTCATTTGAAGATGGTGCTCCATTAGGTAGTACATAGTGTTGTTGCAAGAAATCGAAGGCTCCCACTGAAGCTGCCAAATAGTCTTTACGTCCTGTCCAGGGGTAAGCTACAGCATATAATTTACCTACTTCATTGTAGGTAACGCCATGGCAGATGGCGGTGCGTAGGAAGTCTTTGTTTTTTGCCCACGATTCTACAAAACCACTTTCATTTGCTTCGTATATTTTAATGGCTTTGTCGAGCAGCTCTTTATTGCCTGAATAGCGAACCAATTCGAGCATGATTTCCAATCCCACCAATTTACGGTCTTGATCCATTTCTACTCCACTCAAAGGGCATTTTTCTTTATTTCTGTTAAAGATCGGAGTGCCGGCGTAACATTTTTCGAGCATCTTTAATATACGCTCGTCTTTTGTTGCCGAATAATAGGCCAAGGCTGCTCGTGCAAAAACGGCTTGAGACCAATAGACACCATAATCTTCTTTGTCTGTGTTCCAATCTTTTTTAAATCTCTCACAGTTAGAATAGATGTACCCATTTTCTGCTTGTCTATTTGCAACTGTATACATGAGTTTTGTCGCTCGTTGTATAAGGGTCGAGTCATTCAATATGAAAGCTAGTCTTACCAATCCGTCTGCATAATACCCTGATTGTTCGTAGGGCCACCAATCGTCGTATGTGGTATTTGCCCAACCGGTTGTGAATGGAAAATATTTTTCACCAAGAGACTTGGTTAATCCTTTGGCTGCTGTTTTGGCCCAATCAAGCAGCCAACCTTCGGGATGAATTTCGCCGACGTCAAACGGTATATAGCTCTTCTTTACAATAGGTTGTAGTTGCTGCGCATGAATAAGAAGCGAGAAGCAGGATAAGCAAATAATAATTAAAACTTTTCTTAATTTCATGATTTATATGATATTTAAATTGGCTTTCAGGCTGCAATTATGTATTTGGTAAGTCTATTTCTGAGTGCTTCCCTTTTGTACAAAAAAGATAGAATCAACAGGTGAAAGAGTCGTATATATGTTTACTTTCTCTATATTAAGTATTACTCTTTATCTCTGTCTCCTTTTCTCCTTTTTTCGGCTTTATCATAAGAATACTCATTTCATAAAGCATGTAGAGAGGAAGCGCAACAATTGTTAGCGTAAATGGGTCGCCTGTGGGAGTAATTACTGCAGCGGCAATAACAATAATGACAATTGCGTGTCTTCGATATTTGCGTAAAAAAGTTCTATCTATAAATCCCAACAGAGAAAGGAACCATGTGATAAGTGGCAATTCGAAAGCAACCCCCATGCAAAGAGTCAACATCATCAGATTGTCAATGTAAGAATCCAATGATAGCATTGTCGTGACGTCGTTACTTATCTTGTAGGTAGAAAGGAAACGTACAGTAAGCGGGTAAATCATGAAATAGCTCACAGCCATACCCAAATAGAACATAATAGTGCCTACAAGAAAAGCTTTTTTTACTCCTCTTTGCTCGTTTTTATAGAGCGCCGGTTTGATAAACCTCCATATTTCAATAAAGAGATAGGGCATGGCTGTCACAACAGACAACCAAAAAGAAGTTGATACTTGTACGAAAAATGGTGTTGCAAGATTGATATTGATAAGGCGTAAATTAAAGGAACCGGTAAAAAAACTGTCGGTTGATTTAATTGCTTTGCCCAACATTCGGAACCATTGGTAAGAAATGAAATCATTATGACATGCACCAAGTATCACGCTGTCGAATATCGCCGGCATGATACAGAAGTATATAATCGCAAGTGCAAGCCATACGAGGAGAACTCGAATGATGACTGCCCGCAACGCATCCAAATGATCCCAAAAGGTCATTTCTCTATTGCCCACAATACTAAAGATTTAAAGTGGATATTAATTATTTCTTTTCTTCAGTTTCCTCTTTCTTAGTACTGTCGTCAACAGACTTTTCGACCTCATCTTTTGCTTTGCTTATTTCCTCTTTTGCTTCGTTAATACCTTCTTTGAAGCTCTTTACTCCTTTACCGAGGCCTCTTGCCAATTCGGGAATCTTCTTTCCGCCGAAAACTAATAATACGATTAGCAGGATGTATATCCACTCAGATCCACTCGGCATGAACAATAACAATTGTGTCATAATTTTCTTTTGTTTGTATTATAGGTCTATATCAAAAATCGATAGATCCTATAATGGGGTTAGGCTATTCTTGATAATAAACTCGTTTCACTCGTTTAGAGATACCTGTCAATACCTCATAAGGAATCGTGTCGAGAATGTCGCTCAACACTGTAATAGGCAGATGGTCACCAAATATTTCGGCTTTATCGCCTTCTTTGCAATCTATATCCGTCACGTCAATCATGCAGACATCCATGCATATATTGCCTACATAAGGTGCTTTTTTACCATTCACAAGGCAGTAGGCATGTCCATTACCCAAATGGCGGTTCAGTCCGTCGGCATAACCAATGGGGATAGCCGCAATACGCGATGGACGTGTCAAATGTCCTTTTCGGCTATAGCCTACTGTATCTTCTTCCGCAACAGAACGAATCTGAAGAATGGTCGTCTTTAGTGTGCTCACATTATAAATAATAGAATTGTCTATCGGATTAATGCCATAAAGTCCCAATCCTAGACGTACCATGTCGAACTGTGCTTCCGGAAAACGTTCAATCCCGGCAGTATTGCAAAGATGACGTAGTATCTTATGCGAAAAAGCTTCTTGGAATTTAGTACTCATTCGGGTATAAAGTTCAATTTGTTGGTGGGTGAAGTCGTCCAGAAGAGGCGAATCGCTACCTACAAAATGAGAAAATACCGAGCGTGGAATAACGGCATTCTGAGATTTAAGAACTTCAATCAGATTGTCGATATCTTTTTCTTCAAATCCCAAGCGATGCATGCCGGTGTCAAATTTTATATGTATTGGAAAGTGGGTGATGCCTTCTTTCTCGGCAGCTTTAATCAAGGCATCAAGCATATAGAAATTGTAGACCTCTGGCTCCAGCTTATAGTCGAACATGGTTTTGAAAGCCGTTAATTCCGGATCCATAATAATAATGGAAGCTGTAATATCTGCTTTGCGCAGCTCGGCTCCTTCGTCGGCTACGGCAACAGCGAGGTAGTCTACGTGATGTTCTTGTAAAGTCTTGGCTATTTCTTTGGAACCTGCACCGTAGCCCGAAGCTTTTATCATACAAACCATTTTTGTTTCCGGTTTGAGCATGTTTCGGTAACGGTTGAGGTTAGCTGTCATATTGGCAAGGTTTACTTCGAGTATTGTTTCGTGAACTTTTAGCTCCAGCGCGTCACTTATCTGATCGAAATTGAACTTGCGGCATCCTTTTACTAAAATAACTTCATTCTTCAATTGATCGAAACAGCGCGAACCAAGCAATTCTTCTGATGTATTGAAGAAATATTTTTCGATATCGAATTCGCCGGCACAAGAAGAAATCTCAGGACCCACACCAATGATTTTATTGACACCACGACTCTGAACGAGTTGTGCAACTCTTCGATAAAGTGTCTTTGGATTCTGTCCTGTTTCAAGAATATCAGAGATGATTAGCGTACGCTTTTTATTGGTAGATTCGGAACGTCGCGACATGAAGTCTAACGCAATATCGATAGAGGCTAAATCCGAATTATAGCTATCGTTGATCAGCATGCAACTATTTTTGCCTTCTTTCACTTCTAGTCGCATAGCTACAGGCTCCAAGTGTGCCATGCGCTCTGTAATTTCTTCGGAAGAGAGCATCAGATAGAGGCAAGCCGCCAAGCAGTTAAGCGAATTTTCTATCGAAGCGTTGTCTATAAATGGAATACTGAAAGAGTTCTCCATTCCAATGTAGCGGTAGGTGATAACCGTACAGTCTTTCTTTTTATTGATATTATTAATGAAAAGAGGACGTTCGGCATCCTTGCGGCTCCAGGCTATCTCACGGGCCGTGAACATCGACTTTTGGACGCAAGTAGTTATCAACTCATCGTCTCCATTGTATATGATAACGTCACAATCTTTGAAAAGTGTCAACTTCTCCATACATTTCTCTTGTAGGGAAAAGAAATTCTCTTGGTGAGCACCGCCAATATTTGTCAGAATACCGATGGTCGGCTTTATGATGTTTTGTAGTGCCCGCATCTCGCCTGACTGTGATATGCCTGCTTCGAAAATGCCTAATTGGGTCTTTTCATCCATTTGCCAGACAGAAAGTGGAACGCCGATCTGTGAATTGTAACTTCTTGGTGAACGACAAACAATGCGTTCGAAACTGAGTAACTGATGAAGCCATTCTTTTACAATGGTTTTGCCATTACTTCCCGTGATGCCTATAACTGGTATCTGGAATTTTTTACGGTGTAATTCTGCAAGTGTTTGCAAGGCTTTGAGGACATCGGAAACAATAAGAACGTTTGTTTCTTTAAAAATTTTATCGTGGAGCATAGCTTGAATAGCGTCCCATTCTTTATCTTGCTTGGAAATAACGAAATTGCGCACCCCGCGTTGGTATAGGTCCTGGATATATTCCGAACCCCTCTTGCGTTTCGAAGAAAGCGCAAAAAACAAAGTCTCTTCGGGAAAACAAAGAGAACGGCTATCTGTCAATAACCAGTCGATGTTGGCGGGGTAGTTCCCCTTTCGGATAGCACCGATTTTTTCTGCAATAAATTCTATTGAATACGGCATATTTTATTCTGTTTTGAACTCTAAGTAAGGGTATTTTTCTTTAAGTCGATTAATCTTTAACACTATTTGTTTTAAAAACTCTTTATGTGTCTTTTCATCTGCATGTAGTGGACGATGATTAATGGCTTTATATATTTTCTGGCACTCTTCTGCTAGTTGTTGAGTTTCGTTATCAAAGCTGCAAGTGATAAATTTTTCCCAAAGATATTCTATTGCCATTGTCGAGGGATGCATAAAGTCGTCTGCGTAAAAGCGGTAGTCTCTTAATTCATCCATCATTATTTCGTAGGCAGGGAAATAGTATATATTATGTGGAAACAAAGATTTTAGTTTATCGATGGCAAGCAATAATGTCGATTTACTGAGCTGGTTTTGATGTAAACCATCGCGCAAATGCCTTATAGGACTAACTGTCATGATAATATTCAACTCTTTGTTTTGTTCGAAAAGCGAATGGAATAGCGGTTCGTAGATACTAATGATGTCTTCTATGGTAAGTCGTTGACGGTTGAATTCACTCTCGGGGCGCTTATGACAATTGCTTACTACTTCGCCTGTCTTGTTGTAGTACACAAAGGCCGACCCGAAAGTCAGTAGTATCAAATTAGTATCTCTCCAAGTATTATGTGCTTTCGATATTCTTTCGTTGATATGATCCAGTACCGTCTTTTTGTCGGAATCCGAAAAGGAACCATGATGCATGTCGCTTTGCCATAGCCCTTGATAGTAGAACAAATTATTTTCGAAATATCTTTTTCCTTCTCCGATTTCGCGGATGGCTCGTGCTATGGATACCGGATTGTAGAGCGTACCAAACGGATTGATATCTGTCTGGAATCCCGATGTATGAAGCTTTTCGCCGATGTTGTCGGAAAAGCAAGAACCTAATACCAACACTTTGTCTCTGTGAGATATGTGTGGAAAGTCTTTTTCTATTTCAACCGGAGTCATCAGTTTCATCCTATCGTCTACAGTTCTCTGCAATTCTAATTTGACCACAAAATTACAATACTCTTTGAAGTTTACCTAATCAAAATGAAAACAATTACTCTATTTAAGTTAAATATTTCTATAGGTCTAATAAAGGGCGTCTATCGACTGGTATTAATCAGGATGATAACTCGGTAACAAAATTCTCGTATTATTGCAGATTATTTTATAACTTCGCATCACTAAAAATAATGATTAAAGCAGATGGAATTGATTTATTTGATATTCGGATTGTTGGTTGGTGGAGTCTTAGGCTATTTATATGCTTCTCGACAGGTTGCTGTGCTTAAATCGAATATGGCATTGCAATCAAAACATGCCGATGAGGTGCGTACTGAAGATCTTCGGAACTTTCAGCAGCGTATGAAAGAACTGGAAGCAGAGCAAGAAAAGAATAAGGCAGCTGAACAGAAATTATTGACTGCGCAGTTTGAAAATCTGGCTAATCAGATTCTTAAGTCCAATTCATCGGATTTTAAAGAAATGAGTGCTAATAGCTTGAAAGTACTTCTGGATCCTCTCAACGATAAAATTAAAGATTTCAAGGAAAAGGTCGAAAAATGTTACGGTGATGAAGCGAAAGAGCGATTTTCTTTGCAGCAAGAGATCAATAAACTGATACAAGAAAATCAGAAAATAAGTATTGATGCCAACAACCTGGCAAATGCTCTGAAAGGGGAGTCTAAAACGCAAGGAGATTGGGGTGAGATGATTTTGGCCGATATTTTGCAAAAGTCGGGGCTAAAAGAAGGAGAACAATATTTCCCGCAAAATACGATTCGCGATGAGAACGGTGAGCTTATTAAATCGGATGCGGAACAATTGATGCGTCCGGACATGGTGGTTGTATACCCTGGTGAACGTAAAATTATTATAGATTCCAAAGTCTCGCTCACTGCCTATGTCGATTATGTCAATACGGAGGACAAGAATACGGAGAAACAAAAGCTTAAAGAACATTTGGCTTCGATTAAAAAACATATTGATGAGCTTAGTGCCAAAGATTACTCCAAATACGATGTGAAAACGCCTGAGTTTGTTATGATGTTTATTCCTAACGAATCGGCTTATTATGCCGCTGTCAAGTCCGATCCTAATTTATGGAATTATGCCTATCAGAAGAAAGTTTTGTTGATGAATCAAACGAATCTGATTACGGCTCTTCGTTTGGCGCTCGATTTATGGCGCCGTGATGCACAAGAAAAGAATATTATGGAAATTGTAAAGGTGGGATCCGATTTATATGATAAGTTCGTACTTTTTACCGAAAACTTTTCCAAAGTAGGAGACTCTCTCGATAAAGCCCGTCAATGCTACGATGATGCCTTGGGACAGTTGTCCACGGGAAAAGGCAATCTTATTGGACGAGCCGAGCGGTTGCGCGGATTGGGAATATCGCCCAAGAAAGCTCTTCCTAAAACTGAAAGTGGGGATTAGTTCAATTCAAAGATGTTTTATCGATGCTCGTAACAAAAGCTTGTTAATGTCCTTCGACCTAACTTATATTGACTTCCAAGTTTTCAGTTGAAACACCTTCACGGCGAAGGGTTTCAATGGCTTTATATAAATTGAAATCGCTTAATCTGCTCTAATGTTTTAATATTGATATGTACATGAAATAACGGTTTTATGTACACGTATTATGTATCATGTACACGAAAATCTGGTTTTATGTACATGAATATCAATAGGAGATTCGGGGGAGGTATTTTATGCTTTCCTGAATTTTATTCGAACCAACAATTTCTTTTGGTCATTATTTTTTATAAATATACCTATTTATCAACATATTCCGTTAATTTTGTATCGTAAATAGATAAGTTATTATTAAACGATATGAGAACAATAGCTAAAAATGGAATTAAGATGTCTTCGGCTGGAATCTGATGATTACGATGCTGATATGCAACTTGAAATTTTGTGAACATGGAAAAAAATAACATAGGCTTTATTAAATCTAACACTTAAATTTATTGATGAACATGAACATTAAAAGTTACTATCATGGATAACAATAATGGCATAATTATTTATCAAGACGAAAACGGCGTAACAAAAGTAAATGTGCGATTTTCGGATGAAGATGTTTGGCTTACGCAACAGCAGTTGGCAGAAATATATGAGACGAGCCAAGAAAATGTTTCTATGCACATTAAGAACATATTTAAAGATAGTGAGCTGGATGAAAATCGAACTTATAAGAAATTCTTATTAGTTCGTACAGAAGGCAATCGGCAAGTGAAACGTAATATAGACCATTATAATCTAGATGTCGTCATTGCATTGGGCTATCGGGTGCAGAGTCAAGTAGCTACAAGATTCAGAAGATGGGCTACGGAACGGCTACACGAATATATCCAGAAAGGTTTTGCAATGGATTACGAACGATTGAAGCAAGGTGGTAACCGTTATTTTAGAGAGTTACTTCAGCGTATACGTGATATCCGTGCATCGGAACGTAATTTTTACCAACAGGTGACTGATATTTATGCTACATCTATTGACTATGATCCGAGAGCAGATCTAACGAAACAGTTTTTTGCTACAATACAAAACAAATTGCATTATGCTGTTCATGAGCATACTGCTGCCGAAATTATTTACGAAAGAGTCGATAGTGATAAACCGATGGTAGGGATGACGAATTTTAAAGGAAATTATATTACTTGCGATGACGTAAAGATAGCCAAGAATTATTTATCAGAAGGTGAATTGCAACGATTAAACCTCCTAGTCTCTCAGTTCCTGGATTTTGCGGAATTTCAGGCATTAGAGCAACGCTCAATGAAAATGAATGATTGGGTTGCAGCTCTTGATCGCCAGATAGTAAATCTTCAACGCAAACTATTAGAAGGTAAAGGTGCTATATCTCATAAGCAAGCCATGGAAAAGGCAGAACACGAGTTTGATATTTATCGGAAACGGGAAATGCGGCAGCTGGAAAGTGATTTTGACAATATGATGAAAAACTTGCCGAAACAATGAAATTTTAATTTAAGATACAATAATATCACGCGGATGCAGTGCTTAATTTAGTACTATAATAGTTTTTGTCGCTCGGATAATAGGGGGACATTTATGGGGACAAAGCTTTCTTTATATGGCATCTCAATTAAGAAATACGAGCGGTCTTCATCTGTTTCTATTTTGTGGTTTGACCCATTCCTTCGTAATTTATCCTGAATAGTAGGGATGCTAGGTTGCTTTTCCTTCAGACAAATGAAATTCTCCTTTGGTCTTGTGTGAGGGAAGCTTCATTAATAGAGAAAAGAACTCAAGTAATTTTATGAATTATTGGTTTAACGTGACCTTTATACCCAGATGAAGCACATCTGAAACTTTCTCTATGAAAGCTTTTTTCATCGGATTATTGCTATGAGTTATCAGCAGCCAGCCATCGCCTAACTCTTTTTGACTTTCCCATATTTGGCATCTCTGCGATTCGAAATTACAGGCACTTTGTAGAATTTTAGATGATGTTCTTCTACCACCTTTCGAACCCTAGTCACACCAATTCTTTTCACTACCTTGACAAAAGTGTCAACTGCTGTTTTTTCAGCAATAATAGTACCATCAGGAAAGAATACTGCTATATCTTGTGAAGGATCACGCTTGTATCTTGTCTTCTGTGCCATTATGACTATCATGTTGGCGATGTGTAACCTCTGGGTCAACCACAATTTCTTTTGCATCCGGTATGTCGGCGGTAAAATTGCGCTTACGACTTAAGTGTACACTCAGTGGTTGACCTGGCATATAGTCTACTACTAGTACCAATTCACGTTGTACCGGTTGCAAAGCTGGTTCTATGTTTTTTCTCAATATCGGAAGAATCTCTTTTTCGATAATTTCTTCCTCTAACTCGTTTGCTTTCTTTTCAAGGTTCTCATCAACAAGAAGACCTTCTTTGCGAAGGGTTTCCATAGCTTTATATAGGACTCCAATTTTAACGAGAAATGCTAATTAAACATCATAAGTTCCAAACTTATAAACTACTTTTCAATCTTGTTTTATAATATTTATAGTCGCTTGATAAATCAATGTAATTTTTCGTCATACTATATATTTTCCCTGATTCATTAATAGCGTGTTTAAGTTTTACAACAGTAATCTGATTTCCAACGAAAGCCCAAGAATCATTTAAGGTGTATTGACCATCCCGACAAAGTTTGCCACCAATTCTTTTTTTTATATAGCTTACTCTATAGTAAATCTTATTTTTATTAATCCTGTATGTGCCTCCTAAGGCTACGATGGGGCTTAATCCATCGTACTCACTGATAGAATATTCAAACCGATGATTATCTCCAAAGGTATATCCTGCCATTCGCTTTTTGCCGATTTGAGAAGATTCTTCCTGCCAAAATCCTTTTGGTATTTGAGAATATACTCCCACTGAAATGAATAATAGGATAAAGATTATTGATATTATTTTTTTCATAATTTATTCTCCTTGATAATCTGTACAATGATAATATTTTTTTCCATCTACTTCAATGCAATCTTTGGAAAGCATCAAAAAGACGGCAGACTCCTCTATAATGGGGTTTAGTTTCATTCTTATAAGTTTTGAAGAATCAAAATCAATACTCCAAGTGTCATTAATGGTTGCTGTAAAACTTTTCCATATTTTCATGTTATTTTCATCGAATTTATCAATATAATGAATCTTGAATATTATTTTGTTCTTTTGTATAGAATAATAACCTCCTATTGTGCGGATACTGTTCAATTCATCGTAAGAATTAACATGATATTCAAATGTACTATCAGAAAATACATATCTTCCAAGATAGCCATCTCCGGCTGAAATTGTTTTTTCCTGCCACATCCCATTAAGCTTTTGATTTAAGCTAAAAGGACCTGATATAAGTATTGCTAATATAAAAAATATTATTTTCATATGATTTCTTTTGCATATTGTTCGGCAATTCTTTCTGTTGTCTTAATATATCCATTCTTTTCTTTTAATAGTTCGTGCCTCATCATATTATTAGTATTTCCAGAAATCTCAACTTTTTATTTTGTAAATGATTGTATTGTACTCATAATATTTTGTGTTGCAAAGTTACAAAATGTATTTCCTCAATTAGGCATTTTAAAGGCTTACTATTCTTAGTTCAAACCACTTTGATTCTATTTGTTAGCTATTGTTCGTATATCGTTTGATAATAACTTATCTATTTACGATACAAAATTAACAGAATATGTTTATAAATGAATGTAATTCTAAAAAAAGTGACGACTAAAAGCAATATTAAGATGGATAATAGTTAGTATTTTACTATAAATTACTTGAATTCGGGATAAGAAAAGTAGTAAAATCTATTTAACTAATTGGCTATTTCTTGTATTTATCGTTCCCTATTAAAAGACATATCGATGATGTATTTACAGACGCATTCCAAGGCAATAAAATTATCTGCATTTCAACCTTTGTCACTTCTGTGTTATACCATATTGCACTGTATTACACAATGTTAACGATGCACCGTATACAGCGCCAGCGAAAAGAGGCCCCAAAATCGGCTCGAGAGCATATTGTGGGGCCGTTATTTTCAGCGGACCTTTGTTTAGAATGACTCTAAATACTGGTCTACAGATAGCTGAGGCCCCGGTTTGTACACGGAAGAGCGTGCTCCACCCATTTTGATAAGCATTGGGCGAGGGCCCTTGCACAGTTCGCGCAGCCGACGATAGGCAGTGGCACGAGTCTGGTTCATCAAGAAGCGAAATTCCATGGCTGAAATACAATCGTGTATCTCGAGATAATCCCTCAGTAGTCGTCGCACGGCCTTGTCGGTCAATGTAACGGAACGTTCACACGCAGTCGACTTCTGAAAAGATGTCTTTTGGGCAATCTCTTCGATCAGTTTCTTCTCGGGACGGAAATCTACTGTGCGTACTTTTATTTGTCGGGCATTGATTTCCGAAGGATCGCTGAAAGTCGGAGCCGTAATACCTACCGAGAAATAGCCTATTCCTTCGAGATGCACACTTGTTCCCGACGAAAGGCGGCGGGCAAGCAAATGCGACAACCCTTCGACTACCGCTTTTACATCTGCCTTTGTCGGCATGGACGTCTTTTCAAGTTCCTCACACACTTCTTCGAACTCCATCGTTATCACGTTCGACACTCGCACATGATACGGCTTCTGTCCTTCTTTCAAACTGGGCGTATCGTACCAGCTATAGTTGATTGTTCCCATAAGTTGGTTGTTTAAGGTTAAGTTTATAATTAGGGCTTGTAAGTCTCACACGTGTGCGACATCTGTATCACACGTGTGAGACAATTGTCGCACAGCTGTGATACGTTAGTCGCACTCGTGTGATACTTCCGTTTCATGCCTACGAAGATACAAAAAAATAACGACATAATCACTCCTTCATAAGGACATAATTAGCGCTATTTTTTTCTAGTTAGTAAATGCTTGTCAATCGGGACTATACACTTATATTTGCGGCATAATCGAACAAATAAATGAAAAACGATATGTACAATTTTAAACACTCAGAAGGCCCAGAGAACGGGCATAAGCTTAAACAAATTATGCATCAGTTGGATGACTATTTCAAGGCTCATTACGACTATCATTTCAACGTAATCACCGAGAGTGTCGAGATACGAAAACGAGGAGGTTTTAATCTCGATTTCATACCACTGCGCGAACGTCAGCTAAATGGGCTCGCCATTGAGGCCATGTATGTAGACATCGATTGTCTCGACAGGGACGTGCGACGTTATTTTCATTCGCCGATGGTCGAAGAATATCATCCGTTGAAACACTACATTGATCACCTGCCCAGGTGGGATAAGCGCGACAGAGTGACTGCGCTGGCGCGCCACATCAGCAAGAACATTACTTGGCTGTCTTTGTTTCATCGCTGGCTGCTCGGTATGGTGATGCAGTGGCTAACGCCTCACCCCGTTCACGGCAACGCCCTGATGCCGATACTGATCAGTAGCCGACAAGGAATGAAAAAATCCACCTTCTGCCGCCTTCTGTTGCCCCCGCAGTTGCGTCGGTACTACACCGACGAATTCGACCTGACTACTCGAAGCAATGCCGTGCCCAAGCTGTCGAAATACGCACTTATCAATATCGACGAGTTCAACCGGATGGGAGAAGTCAAGTGTGCCCGATTGAAAAATATCCTTCAGATGGCGGATACGAGTACCAAATGCTATGGCAACGACGAGTACGAGCAGAAGCAACGCACCGCCTCCTTCATCGGAACCGCCAACTATCGGGAGCTCCTGACCGATCCCACCGGTTCGCGTCGGTTCATACCAATCGAGTTGAAAGACAGAATCAGCAAATTGCGGGTGAACTACGAACAGCTCTATGCGCAGCTCAAATACGAGATTGGTCAGAAAAAGCGACACTGGCTACAGCCATGCGAAGAAACCCGACTCATCGAGCGCAATGCCGCCTACACCAAACGTCCGATAGAAGAACCCCTTTTTCACGCCTGCTTCCAGATACTCGGTGAAGAGGACGACGATGAGCACGTCAAGAGTCTTTCGATCTCGCAAATCTACGAGACGTTGCGCAAACATAGTCCTTCTACTATGCGCGATATATCGATCAACAGTTTTGGTACACATCTGGCGATGATGGGTGTAAAGAAATACCGTAGCAAGCTCGGTTACTTATATCGGCTCAAAAAGAGACTCTAGTCTGGGTATTTGCTATGAATTTATTTTTTAATTGGACTTCTCTGGTTGCTTATTAGTGACCTCGTTCATGAAGTCCGTCAGGTCTTCGCGAAGCCATTGATAGAGATAAAGCGTTTGATAAGAAGTGCTTTTGCGGAGAATCAATTCTAACGATGCTTGACTATTGTCATAGCTGGTTATTTCGTTGTGGTATTGCTCCTCATGTTCGGCAAGCTTCTTTATTTCGTTTTCTCTTTCTCTTCGAAGAACCGAACAAATGGGGTTGAGAAGTTTCATAATCACATTGTCTTTGATATGATGTCCCTGAATATAGAGATAGGTCGTTTTCGGGTTCAAACCCAGCTTTTTGAGACTTTCGCCCAAAGCATCTACTTTTGTTTGTGTCGTACCAAATTTGTTGCGCAACCTATTTAAGGAAGATCGTACATGGCGTTCGGTTTCGTATAAGCTTTGATGCGGATTGTTGATATTGACATCGCCGAAAAGCCGGGCGGCGTCATTGAATTCGTGCATGGGGAATGTATAGGTGTCGTTATTTCGATAAAACCAGATACACCACAAGAAGAGTGGATAAACTATTTCCGAATATTGTTCCATGAAAACCACGAAATCTATTATTTGCTTGTCGTTCAATGTGCTCTGAACACAAACGTCGTGTAGTCCTTCGGCATAGCATTGATAGTTCTCTATTGCATAAGCATAGGTTTGGAAAATGTAACTATTGGAATTGATGTCGTCTGATATTTTCGTTGCTCCTTGCAACAAAAAGTCATAATCACTGTCTACGCAGGCGATAAGATTCGGTCCCAATTGATTTGCTTGGAGCGAATTGGTCAGTACCATTTTTTTCCCTTTAGCCAAGGTCGTTTGCGAAGGGAGCATTACCTCAAAGTAATGATCTTTATCCTCAAATTCTGATAGAATATTACGCCAGAATGCTACATCATCGTAACTTTCTACGTATGCCACAATACGTTGTCGCTGGCGCTTGGGATATAAACTGTGTGATGCTCCAAAATAATTTGATGATAAATTATCGACTAATCTGCGCGACATAGCTTAGTGTTTCTTGGAGTTGGTGGTTATATCTTCGACTTCTGTTACTTTATCTATCCAGCCTTCCATAATGACAGCAGGGGAATGTGTCGTCAAGATGATCTGGGCATTAGGGTTGAGCTTTGTGATTTTCCCAATAAGTTTTTGCTGCCATTCAATGTGCAAAGAGGCTTCAGGTTCATCCATAAACAATACACAGTGTTGGTTATCTTCTACTAGTGCGGTGAGTAGGATGAGTACCATTTGTTTTTCGCCGGATGAAAGTTTGTAAGGTAACAGAAGTTCGTCATTCTGATAAAAAGCAATATCATTGCGCTGGCGTGCAATTTTTTTATTGGTGTAGCCGAAAAGTTCGTCGATGCTATCTTGAAATAGTTGTTTCGGCTTTGATATTTCGGCGGCTTTTATATGATCTGCTTCTTTTTTGCTTGCCAGAAGTTCGATCATACGATTGCCTATATTTACCTGATAGTCCAAATATCGTCTTTGCATGAGGTATATTTGCCAGTCGAGTTCTGATTTTACATTTTTATCAGCCATTCGGGCTGTAAATTCTCCCTGAACCAGTGGGCGATCGTAGCTTTTGATGAAGTCGTAAACGATGTATGCAGCGTCTTCTGGATCAAAATAGAGATGTACGCCATCGATAGTGCCGTTAGTTGCCTCTCCTGCTATGCTATCGAGAAAGCTGACAGACTTGCTTAGTATAGTCGTTTTGCCTACACCATTCACCCCCGACAGAATATTCACATCGGGCTTTAGGTCCCAAGCAATATTATATTTGTTCCAAAGACCTTCTATTTCTATCCGTCGAATGTAATTAGCTCTTGTCCTCATCGTCGTAATGATTAGTATTTCTTTCTTCAAAGTTAATCATTCTTCTGATTTTATTGTTACTTTTGTGAGAAAATTATTAATAATACGAAAGAAATGCCAAACGATAGAAATATGAGAGGGCATGCTGCCGTATTGGCAGCCAATGCTTTATGGGGATTGAATGCATCGATAGGCAAAACGATATTGGGAGAGCTTTCGGCTCTTACCGTGACTACGCTTCGCATGGTCGTAGCGGCTTTAGTGTTTTGGACATTCTCTTTGTTTCTTCCCAAAGAACATGTGCATCATCAAGATATGCTCAAACTGTTTTTTGCTGCTCTGCTGGGGGTTGTTCTCAATCAGGGAATGTTCCTCTTCGGACTTTCGTATACCACTGCTCTTGACGCTTCGATCGTAACCACTGCCATGCCTATTATTACGATGATTATCGCTGCTATCTATTTAAAGGAACCGATAACCGGCATGAAAGTAATGGGCGTTTTTGTTGGTGCCATGGGGGTTTTTATTTTGATACTGAATTGCCAGACAACGGGACGCCATCCCGGGAATCTGATGGGGGACGTACTGTGTCTGTTTTCACAAATCAGTTTTGCATTCTATTTGGTGCTGTTTAGAGACCTTGTTTTGAAATATTCGCCTATTACCATCTGCAAGTGGTTATTTATATATGCTTCGGTTTGTTTCATTCCTTTCTCTTACGCGGATGTCGTTTCGATCGATTTTTCAACTTTCTCCTTAGCCCTTTGGCTTCGTTTGGGATATGTCGTAATAGGAAGTACCTTTTTGGCTTATATCTGCCTGATGAGCAGTCAACGTTTGCTTCGCCCTACTATTGTAAGTATGTACAATTATATTCAGCCTATTATCGTCGCATTGGTTATGGTGATGATGGGTATTGACGACCTCAATTGGATGAAAGCTGTTGCCATCATGCTTATTATATTAGGTGTATCTTATGTCACTTTGAGCAAATCGCGTACCGATTTTGAACAAGTGGGAAAAGAATTATGAAAGTATCGTTTCGTTTGTTTAATGGGTCGTTTGAAGAATATGAGCTGCTATTTCAGCAGCTTGAAATATTCGTCCAATAGTTGTTTGGCTGCGACAAACGATGTGAGTTTGCCGTTCAAAACATCGTTTTCCTTTTGCTGAAGCATTTCGGCAATCGTATTATTGTGATAGAAACTGCCTCGAAGATGTTCGTTAATGGTTTCGTACATCCAATACTTGCTTTGTTCATTTCTGCGATAATCGAAATATCTGTTTTCTTTGACAAAGGCGATATACTCGTCTACCATATCCCATATCTCTTTGATCCCAATGCCATAGAATCCTGAATAAGTCATAACTTTGGGGGTCCAACCCGATTCTGGAGTAGGAAAAAGGTGCAGAGCATTGCGGAATTGAGTTGCTGCAAGGTTGGCCTTATCTATATTGTTACCATCAGCCTTGTTGATGATGATACCATCTGCCATTTCCATGATACCTCTCTTTATGCCTTGCAGCTCATCACCGGTTCCAGCCAGTTGTATGAGCAAGAAGAAGTCTACCATTGAATGAACAGCCGTCTCGCTTTGACCGACTCCTACTGTCTCGATAAATATCTTATCAAAACCGGCGGCTTCACAAAGCACGATGGTTTCGCGCGTTTTGCGCGCTACACCGCCCAATGAACCGGCCGTTGGGCTAGGGCGTATGAAAGAGTTCGGATGAACGGCAAGTTTCTCCATACGGGTCTTGTCGCCCAATATGCTGCCTTTGCTTCGTTCGCTGCTGGGGTCAATGGCAAGCACTGCAAGTTTACCACCTTTTTCTAATACATGAATGCCGAAAACATCGATGGAAGTACTTTTTCCGGCACCTGGTACGCCACTGATTCCTATACGTACCGAACGTCCTGAGTAGGGGAGACATTTTTCGATTACCTCTTGTGCAATGGCCTCGTGTTCGGGGCGTACCGATTCGATGAGCGTGACAGCCTGGCTCAGTACGGTAATGTTTCCTTTTACGATACCTTCCACATATTCGCCGGAAGTCATCAAGTGACGCCTAGGGCGTGGCTTCAAATATGGATTGATAGTCGACGGTTGTTCTACGCCGGCATTTACTGCCAATCCTTTGTATTCTGCATCATTTTCGGGGTGTTCCATAGCTCTTTATAGATATTTTGATTTATTGTTTCGATGTAATCAGATTAATATCCATCTTGGGATGAATAGGATCGTCACTGATAATCAGAATATGCGTTTTGTTCTTGTCGTTCTTTAACGTATGAGACCTTACATCTATTTTAAGAGTTGTTGTTTCATTGGGCTGTAGAATGCGTTTCTTGAGAGATACGCTGATAGCCGAATTGAATACTTGAACTTTGGTGATGACTAATGGCGAAAGCCCCTTGTTGGCAATCGTTATTTCTTTGGTTATTTTGCTTTTTTCGGCAACATCTTTGGCTATGTTGAATATCGTATCAGTGAGATTTATAACCGGTGCTTTTAGTTTGTCGGCTTCTGTCATCTTTGAGAAATCGGGTAAAAGGACGATCGAAATAGGTATCTCATTTTCGGGAGAGATTTTATCACCATTGAAGCGCGACAGATAAATCGAGTTCTGAATTTCGCCCACATCATTCAGTTGTTTCGTATCGAGTGTCAGTTTGATGATACCCCGTTGTCCCTTGAGCAACATATTCGAGTTGCTTTTCATCGTTATATAACTTGGCAGGTGCATCAATATAGGTTCGTATGGTCTATCGGACTGATTTACAATGCCGAGAGTTGCCGTCAGCAGATCACCACGGTGCGCATTGGGGAAATTGATAAAGGTGCGGTCGATAGAGATATTACCTATCTTGTAGGGGTGAGTGCTCGATACGTCATTCACCTGGTTTACCACTTCGCCACCAAAGGTGAGGTATACCAGATGAGGCGTAGCATTGCTGTATATACACACATCTTTTTCGAAATGTCCTAATAGTTTGGCATCGAACGTGGCGACCACTTTTCCTTTCTCGCCTGGAGCGATAGGGGTTTTGGTCCAATCGGCAACAGTGCAAGCACAAGAAGTAATCACTTTGTTAATAACCAATGGTTTGTCGCCTGAGTTGGTTATAATATATTCCACTTTTACCGGTTTCTTCCACTCTATCCGATTCAAATTAACTCTTTCGGTATTTGATGAGATGCGCGGTTGGGCAAAAACTGATGACGTAGCAAATAAAATGCTATATAGTAAAATCTTTGTCAATTTCATTAATCCATTTGTTTGTCTTGCAAAAATAGGAAAAACTATTCAGCTGAGGGCACTAAACTGGTTAATAGGCGTTAATTCACTATTTATTGACTGTTATTCGCATAGACTCGGAGTGTGTGGCAAACTCTGGAGCATAGGCACATTGCAACGTAGAGAGGCCTGCTTCGTAACTTCCTGCTCGGCTTACTCTATAATTTATTTCCAACACGTAAGTACCTTTCTGCAACGAATCGAAGAAGAAATTGGTCGAAGCATCTTTTATTTCTTCGTAGTACCCGGTTCCGGCCTCGTAACGGTATCCCGATAGTTGTGTGATCGGTTCGAAGCAAGCGCCGCGTTGTTCCTTCAGTTGTACGAAATCCATCTTTCGGTTTAGTTTGATGACCAAACGAGCCGTGACAATATCGCCTACCTTCAGTTCGTTCTGATCGGTGATGGGCTGGAGCTCTTCCACGTTGTTGACAATGCGCTTAACCAATAAAGACTTCTTGACGCTGAATGCTTCGCTGCCTTGTTGTTTGACGTTGCTGATATCTTCTGTAAATTGAGCATAAACGGCTCCCCAAGCGATACCTGCATCTTTCTTCTCGACTTTAATGGTGCGGGCATTTATTGTAGGTTGGTCTGTGAAATTCTCTTTAAGATAACTGAGGCCGGTAGTCGTGTTGCTGTTGTCTGTGCTGAGCTTGCGATTTGCGATGCTAATAGTGACAATACCCTTGTTTGATAGGATATCTGAACTCTTTCCGATTAATGCATAAATGGCATCTACAGTCGAAACAGGAGTGTCCCATTGCTGAGTTTGCTTTTGCTTGAGTAACCAAAGTTTCATTTCTTGTGCCGTCTCGTTGTCGTTACTTACATTTTCGAAAGCTTCGATGGCGGCTGTATGTGCATTAAGGTGCATGCAACCCCATGAGAAAGGATCGTCGTTGAAATCGAAATATTCGCCCAGCTCATCACTTTTTGTGAGATGTTCTTTGATTGATGCCATATATTCGTTGGCAGCCTTTGTTTTGCCTGCTTGTTTTAAGATGACAGCAGCCAGTGCTTTCTCTTGCATATCTTGTGAAGAGGGCATCTCGTCTATTTTGTTCAAAAAATAGTTGTATTGTGTTTTGTACTGATTGGGAATTTGAGAATCGGTGATACTCAATAGATATAAATAACGGAGGGTATTGTATGATATACCTTTTATCTTTTGACCTTCTTTCTCTGCTTTTTTGATCCATTCGTACTGGCGTTGGCTTTCCCCGTGAAGAAAACCAATTCCTTTATGTTGCATGGTTTTTACTTCTTCAGACAGCGGCTGCGCTGTAAGTAGATGAATGCGGGCTATAAGTCTTATAACATACTCTGTGATATATTCGCTACCCTGCATTCCCTTGAACCAACTCCAGCTACCGTCTTCGTTTTGCAGTTGCTGTAATTTTTTGATGGTCGTCAGATTATTGTTTTGAATGTTGTTCAAATCGAAGAGGGTAGAGAGCCGTTCTTTTTGCTCTTGTTCACTTTTAGCGTCGAGTACCCAAGGTGATTCGTTGAGCAGAATATTCTTGAGCTCTTGATTCTTTTGTAAATTACTCAGCAGGCTCTCTTTCGATTGGCCCGTTGCCTTCCAACTGTCGAATACATTTTTGATGCGCGGAGTAGAGTTTGCAATATGCGAAGCCAGTGAGTTGGCATATAGCGCTATTGCCCAACAAATGGCGTTGTCGCTTTGGGGTAAAGCCAGCGAAGGTAGTGCCTGAATGGCATACCAGGATGGATTGCCTGTGTATTCGATCGTTAAGCTTCGTTTTGTAGCAGTCTTGCTGTGATTATTAAATAATTTGTCGAGCGAAAATTCTCTACTCTGATTGCCGCGGATAGGTAGAGGAACAGATTCGGTCAACATTATTTTATCGCTTAATACCGGCAGAAGGTGTTGCTCGCCATCGCTGAAAGTCCCTCCATCGGCAACTATTCTTACGCCCAGAATATCGTAACGCTCGCTGACGGTGAAGTCGAACGAAGTGCCTTCGCTTTTCTGAGCACTCAATGATAGCGGTTTGCTTTGGCTAAGTATAATTTGTTCGGTTTGGGGGTCGAATAACTCGAATTTCACATTGGCTTTAATCGCTTTATCTGTCATATTCGATACCGTTGCAGCAATAACCGCATGGTCTCCCGTGCGTACAAATCGGGGCATATTGGGCGTAACCATTAATTCTTTAGAAGCAACGGCTTCTCCGCCGAGCATACCATTGAGCATCTCTTTGGTATGGGCATACCCCATGAACTTCCAGCGAGTAAGGCTTTCGGGCAAGGTGAATACGATAGATACATCTCTCTTGGAATCGGTGCGGAGGCTGGGATAGAAGAATGCTGTCTCGGCAAAGTTCGAGCGTATAGGCTGTTGGTTGGACGTTGCTTCGTCTTTCTTTCTTGAATCAATTCCCGCCGCTACAATCTTTTTCAAGTCGGCTATGTCTTTACCTTCTTTTTGTTCATGGCCACTTACATCTACAACTTGTATTTCGTTCAATTCCATCAGTGGAGAAGAACTTTTTGCCAACATTGGTCCTCTGCCTCTGATTCTTAAATTTCTATTTCTTTTCCAGTCATTGGCCATGTTTATCCACTCGTTTACATTCAATAAATGGTCGAACTCCAATTGTTTTATATTATAAGAGTTAATGATGCCGAAGTATGTTTCATTGTAGCTACTTTGATAGGAGGTATTCCAATCCTGATTTTGTATATCACGCGGATAAAATACTTCTCCGTAGATGTGGTGCGGAGTCAATTGATCTAGCGAAGCGTCGTACATGAAAGCTAGCATTTCTGCATTGGCGGGCTTACCTTGGGGAGTCTGTATGTTGAGTTTCCATTCTTCTTTCTGTCCTGGATGTACTTTGTCGCGGAAAACACTCCATTTCAGGCGCAATTGTTGCACTGGAAGAGATAGGGTGAAGGTTACTTTCTTTTGGAATAGCAAGTTATCTTTCACAAAGCAGAAGTTGAATGAAAGACCGTCTTTGTAGGATGGATTGTAGGGATACTCGAATGATTTTATTTCGTTAGACAGTTTCAATACTTTACTCTCTATGCGTTTCCCGTTGGCGAAGACGTCCATCAAAATCGTTGCATCCTTTTGTGCGGTGCCAAAATAAAATTGTGCAGGATGCTTGAGATCCGTATAGCATTTGCCATCTTTCTGTTTATTGGGAATATAAAGCCAGATATTGCTTTCGTCGGCCGGTTGCTTATCGGTAGCTGAGAATAAAACGAGGCTTTCTGTTCGCTTCACTTCTCTGCCTTGCGAATCTGTTGCTGTCATGCGGAGTTCGTATTTGCCTGATGGCAATTTGCGCCATTCTTCTTTGTCGAAAGAATTATTGGCTGTAATGCTACCCTTATCAACAAGATTGTTTTGTTCTCCTTTCTTTACCGAATACAGTGCGTAATTGATAGTCGTATCAACGGGCTTTTGCAGCAAGTTGGTCGCTCCAAGGCATACTTTAACCGCTTTGTCTTTACAAATATTTTCTTCCGAAGCACGATTCAATAGGAGTGATTGGGAACCTACTGCTAATGCTACGTTTCCATTTTGTGTTTCTCCTGCCAGATTGGTGACTTCGATATTTACATTGAAAGTATAATAAGTGAGTCCATTCTCTTCGTCCTCCTCTGTAGTTTCATCCGATTGTATATCATCGTCGCCTTCTACAGCCTCGATAACTTGTGTATCTTCTTCCTCGTTATCATTGTCTATGTTTCGAGATTCGGAGGTTAGTGCAACAGGTAAATCGAAATTACCGTTGGCATCTATTTTTACACTATCGGTAGCTATAATTTGCTGACCCAAAGTGCGCCATTCCATATATTTGTTTCTGTTGACCGTATATTTGGCGTAGCAGTTTGTGATAGGAATACCCGAGAACGATTGTGCATGGCCCGTTATATGTATGGTGTCACCAAGTTTATACGTAGATTTTATTTCGTTGGTTGTTACTTCGAAAGTCGGCCGTTTATATTCTTCAACTTTGAACGAGGTCTGTCCCATTTCAGCACGGATTGTAAATGTGCCATTGAGGCATGTAGTAGGTAATATAAATTGTAAATCGAAAGAACCGAATTCGTTTGTTGTGACTTCCTTGTTTGCTATTTCTTGCTCATTGGCATCGCGTAGCAGAACAGAGAGTGTTTTGTCTTGGCTGATGTTGGTAGTATCACCTTTCTGATTGTATACGATACCTTTCAAATAAACCGTTTGCCCCGGTCTGTAAATGCTACGGTCGGTTATTAATAGGATATTTTCTTTCTCCGCTTTTTCTCCCGAATATCGATAATACCAGCTATTGGTAAACTGATATTCCATGTATTTATCATTGTCTTTTGTTGCTCTTATTTTGAGATTGTTATCATTTGTAATGAAGGTAGTCCTACCTTGAGCGTCAGTAGTCTGTTTTGTGATGAGTTTTTTATTGTTGTTTGCCAACTCGACCGAAGCGCCGCTAACAAGTTCTCCAGTATTGGCATCTACTACAACGGCATCTATTTTCTTTTTGTCGGTTTGCATGACTAGAACTTTTAACTTAGTCGTGCGAATGATTCTTTCCGGTGCCTTTTTCAAATAGTTTTCGTCGTTTCCTACCTTTACTATAACAGCGTATGTGCCAAATCCCGGCGTATTTATCTGAAATAAGTCCTCTTTGTTTCGATAGTCTGAAGACTTCTTCAGTATAAAATGTTGGCTGCTTTCTAACTTACAGTTCGATATCTTAATATCTTTGGCAGGCAAGTTCTCGGGAAGACGATAGTATAGTACATCAAAACTATCAGCATTGCGATGATCTACTAGTATTCTTATTTTGCTGTTCGGATATACTACGTTTGCCAAATTCTTCAATGTTACTACTGGTCGAGTAATATATAACTTCTCTTGCTTTGCTACATTTATACGCGCATAGTGGGGGTAAAGAGCGATTGCCTCTTCGTAGGTTGCAAGTGCTTTCTTAAGATCTTGTTTCTTCTGTTGTGAATAATAGAGGGCTTTTGCGGTTAGAATCTCAGCACGCACTTCGTTCGAAGGATTTGTTTGCGATAACAGTTGCTCCAACCCCGAAAGATATTTCTCGTTGTTGCCTGAAAGGTGATGTTCAAATCTGAGTTTATTGAGTGTGGTGAGGATAATGGCACTTTCTTCATTCGCTTGCGTGTAGATTGCTATCAGGTCGTTGTATATTTGAACGATTCGTTGAGAAACCTCTACTTCTTGATTCTTGTCTGCGACATTTCTGAATGTTTCAAGTGAGTTTATCGCTTTATATCCAAGTACGTGTAGTAGGTCGTGCTTGTAATAAATACTTGCCCATTGTCGTTTTGCAAAAGGAATATATTTTTCGCTGTTGGTAGAGTGAAGCAATTTTTCATCTTCGAGAGAAGCGTTCAGGTGCTTGATTGTCGCATCCCAAAATTGTACTCTCGTCCATTCTCTAATGTCTTCTACCGGTTTTATTCCTGTCATATTTGTAGGCATCTGGTAACGGTTGTCTGAAGCATACTGGGCGTAAAAGCTTGCCAGAATAGAATGAAGTATCATTCGTTCTGTAGGTTGATTGGATGTTGCAGCCCATTGCTCCAATTCTTTTAGTTGGCTGTAGGTGCTGTCATTCGAAATGCCTTCTTTGTTAACCATCCGTACAAAATAGGCTTGGAGCAATTGTCCATGGTTGTTTTCCTTTTTGGCTTTTGCAATAACCTTATCGCATAGGCCGATGACAGTCTTAGGTAAGTCTTTCTTCTGTGTTTCAAAAATTTGTTTCCACAAATTATCGTAAGATTGTGCTGAAATATTTACAGCAAAGAGAATAAGTAAAAACGATGTGGCAACGGCAAACTTTATTTTCATATTTAGTAATGTTTGGTAGTTCTTGATTTTTTATCTTTAAAGGTAATCCCTTTCATTACAAAAATACAAATTAATATTCGTTATTGCATGACGAAATGAAATAATTTGGTAATAAAAGTTAACTGACACTGTTCTGTTGCTCTTTTGATGTTCAAACTAGAGACACCAGCTAAAATAAGCCCCGAAAGTTTAATATAAAACTTCCGGGGCTTTAGCTATTTTAAAATGCTTTCCTAAATCATTATTTTACTCGTTTGAAATAAACACGTATTGGAGCAGTCAACATGAGAGGATCGCTGGGATCGTACTTCATAAATTCATAGATATCTTTCCATGTGTCGGCTGTAGGTTCGTAATCGTAGATGGTACATTCCAATATATCTTCAGAAATGTCGTTCTTAAATATACGGAAGCCTACTACAGCTGCTTGAACTTTTGAATCTGTTGCCGAGATGTTGGTGTTGATTTTATCAAACTTTAAAACAGATAGAGTCACTTCACGTGGATGTATTCCTCCTTCTTCTTGCATTTTCTCTTGACGTTCGTTCACAAAGGTTGCAGTGCAAGCAGATACAAAATAATTTTTTAATTTGCCGGAAATGTTTGGAGTGAACGTATATGATTGATATGAACTTCCTTCAAACTTAATTTGGTCGGCGCTTGTTCCTGTTACGAGGTCATCTGTATTTGCACTCCAACTGGTGTTCCACCATGTTTTGTTGTCTGGTGATACTTCACTGAAAGCCCATGTGCCATTGAATGTTGTAGGGCCAACAATCGTAATAGTCAATTTATCATTGTTTCCGTAGTTGAAACCAGTTTTATCTTTTAGTTTTAAGACTATTGTATTTTTGCCGGTTTCCAATTTTAAGAAATCCAATGAAATAGTTCCTGACGATTTGCCTGCATCTACAGTGATGGCTTTTACATCGTTTGTAAATTTGAAATGTGTTCCTTCTACAGCTGTAGACGAAGGATCTACTTCTACTTCAAATTCTGTTGCAGTTTCGGGCTTGTAAATAGAACCGTCTGCTTTTTGGAGGACGATAGTATACTTCTTTGACAGGGTTAACTGGTCAGCATAGTTTTCGAATGAGAATACGGCAGCATCCTTTCCCAGTAAATTTACTGTTGTATAATTCATAGTGCCATTCTCAAAACCTTGAGGAGCCGCTCCCAGTGTAACGGTAAGTGTCTTACTGTCTTTAACTGTGACACGTGTCAATGTAATAAACGCTTCTTTCTCTCCCGCCTTTAGTTCGAAAGACTTGCCTGAAATGGTATAGTCTGTTCCTTCAGCAGCCGTTCCGCTTATGGTGATGGGAACGTTTATTGTTGCCGTAGGAGCAACATCAGCTTCCAACTTTATTTTTACTGTACCGTTGGCCAAAGTGTATGCCGCTTGTCCCAGATTTAATTGAGGAACGACCGTGTTATCGCTTGTTGAACACGATGTTGTGATAGCAACTAACGTTACTAATAATGCGTAAATAAATTTTCTCATAAATGATATAATTTGGGGTTTATAATTTAATTTGTATTGTTTCGATATTCATTTTTAATAGAGTTGATAGAGTCGCTTTCATTGACAGATAGCGGAGTCGGGTCTGGCATCTTATAATGTTTGGAGCTCGCATTCTGTTGTTGACGAGGAGGTACTTCGTCTATTTTTGAGCATGAAGTAAAACATGCTACACTACATATTAATATAATTAATAAATAGATACGGTGAATAGTCATTTTCATATTGTATTCTCCTTTATTTAATTAGTTACGAGTTCGGTGTATCCTGTGTTCTGTATTAATCCCGGAACGATTTCGACATCGGTAGCCGGCAACGGAAATGTATACATAAATTTCAGCGTTATATATTTTCTTCCGTTGTAAGCAACCCAAAATTCGGGACTACCATTGCGTTTTAATTCAAAGAAACGATCTCCTTCTAAGAACATCTCTTTTCTGCGCTCGTTGAGTATCAAACCCATTAATGGTGTTAAAACTTTGCCTTCTGCATCTACCTTAATAATTTCGTCGGGATTGAGAGATGGCAATGTACTCATCGTTATTTCCTTATAATTGCTGATACGAAGACTACGTAAATCATTGATTGAAGCCAATGCTTCTTCGGGCTTGCTTAGATGATAGTAGCATTCTGCTTCCATCAGTTTGAACTCAGCCGACCTCATGCCACAGAAAAAGGGCTTTATGGCTTGTCTTTTTCTATTTATATCTATTGAATAGCGTACGTCGGTTGTTCTTTCTTCGGGGGTGAATTGGTTTATAAATCTTTTGCTTACAGGACGATATTTGATAATATTGCTTGCGGCAGTATATTCAGTACTTGTACTGCTAGTATACGATCTGTAAGCTTTAATGATTTGATTCCCACTTATTTTGAAAACACTTTGCATCATCGTTTTGTAAGCATCTGCATCAACTAGTGGGTGACTTTTTAGCATCTCTTGTGATACTGTTAAAGCTTTATCCCACTGTTTGGTCCAAAAATAGAACCGAGCCAAATAGCCTTTGCATACATCTTCTGTAAAACGATAAAGGTCGTCTGTACATTCATAATTTATAGATGCTTTCAGGTCACTCTCGATCAAATCGATGGTGGCTTGCATAGAACTTCTTATAGGACGCTCTTCCATGTCGAAAGATTTGACGAGTGGAACTCCTAATTGTTCTTCAAATTTTCCTTCTTCGGGTACCTCGCAATATGTACGCAACAATTGGTAATAACAAACAGCACGTAGAGCATAGGCTGTAGCACGTACTTTATTCGATAGTGTTGTTCCATCTTCTTTCATTTCACCCAAGACGATGTTACAATCGCGTATGACGGCATATAGTTGAGCGTATTCTGTAGATGCCGATGACATGTTGAGCAACGAACCAGTATAGATGGCAAGAGTATTGCCTCCCGGTTCGGTAAGACAAGCTTCAAAATCATCGCCACATTCGACATCCCATTGCAGTAGCAATTGGGCATTACCGACAAAGTAATTGGAACTACCGTTGTCCAATTCGTCCAAGTGTTTATGCATCAGTGCCGAGAATTCTTCGGCAGTTTTAGGTATTGTTCGTCCGTAAGGTTTGATATCTAAATATCCTTTACACGAACTTCCTATCAAAGCAATTAGTAAACAAATATATAACTTCTTCATATTCTTTTTCGTTAAAAACCTATAGATATTCCCATTGAATATGTGCGTGCCATTGGATAAACAGCACCTGGTGTTTCGGGGTCGAGCCCTTTGTAGTTGGTTAAGATAAAAATATTATTCATGGTAACCGAAAGAGAGAGCGAGCTCAAGCAGAACTTTTTAATCCAAGACTCTTTTAATGAATATCCCAAGGAAATTGATCCTAACTTAAAGTACGAAACACTTTGCATCATTGATGCGTTTGTTATAACACTGCTGCTTACCATGTAGTTGCTCAAACCCAGGTATTCACCATAGGCATCTATGATACGTGGATTTCCATTGGTGATAGGGTTATCTGGAGTCCAATGCTTTGTGGCATTGCGCGGTACATTTAGATGATTAATGTATAAGTCGTTTATTCTTGCGGGAATAGGCTCTACTACAGTACCCGAGATGCTCGAATATGATACGGGGCAACTGACATCTTTTAGAACCTTTCCACCAAAAGAATAGGAACCTCCCATGCTGACGGATAATCTTTTGTAGGATAGGTTTACAGAATAACCTCCATTTGTAGGAGCTGTTGATGTACCTAAATAGAATAAATAGTTATCCGCATTGTTTCTGTCGGCCGGAGTCGAGAATACGGCATCCGGACGAGCTTGATAAGTGTAAACACCCAATTTTCTATCAATTCCCATCATTTTGCCACTGAAGATGGAGCCTAGAGGATATCCTACATAATTTCCAGCATATAGGCCTGAAGAGGGGGAATTGAATTTCAGGAGCTTGTTTCTGTTATAGGAAATATTGGCACTCATCGAAAGATTCCAATTACTGCTTTTTACGATATGCGCTGATAAAGACAGTTCCGCACCTTGATTTAATAACTCGGAAGTATTATAACTTTGTGAAGAAAATCCGGTTGTCGATGGTACTGTTATGCTTGTCACAGCATCGCTTGTTCGACGATCGTATAATTCTCCTTGCAAATGGATGCGTTCGTTGAATAAGCCAACGTCTAATGATACTTTCATATCTCTGTTTTTTTCCCAACGTAGGCGTGGATTAGGAGCATTTCTGATACTTCCCATTCTGTAATAGTCCGTGTCTGTTTTACGAAAAGTCGATTCATAGTCCATCACCAGTTGAGGATAAACGCTCTTATTAATATTGCCTGTATAGCCGAATGCCGTACGCATTGACATACTGCTGATTATGGGCTTGAACTTTTTCATGAAAGGCTCTTGATCGATATTCCATGAAAGGCCGAAAGAACCGGTTGGATTGAATTGTTCTTTGCTACCAAAGTTATTGGAACCATCTGTTCTCATAGTCAAACTGGCAACATAGCGTTGTTTGAATACATAGTCCATAGAGAAGTAGAAAGAAGCAAATGCATCTTCGGAGATGCTTTGACCTGACAGCGCATCCATAATGGAAGCGTATGAAAGCAAATCGGCATAGCTTGGATTGGCATTCTCCGGATATGTGGGCATGGATGAATTACCTGAGACCGGGTCGTATCCATAACGTTTTTCGTAAATACTTTTGGTATATTGTCCCCGGATTTCACTACCTAGCAACACACTGATGTAATGATCGTTATTGAAGGTGTTGAAATAGTGCAACTGTCCTCTCAAGTTATAATTTGTGTTGTATGAAGACGCTTGCGTTATAGATCCATAAGTTCTTTTGGAAGTATATGAACCGCTGTCGAAAGGACGGTCATTCCATGCTGCATTCGATTCCTTTCCGTTAATGTTGTCCGAATTATTGACTACATATCCGTATGAAGCCATACCTTCAAAACTTAAATTATCGGTCATACGTATATCCAGGTTTCCAATCACTGAAGTTGTGAAGTTTTTGCTTTTACTGGAAGTTGTATCCATTTCTCTGAAAATATTATATCCGCTTGGAGGCAGGGGTAGATCGTATGCCCCATTGGCCATTCGGAGAGCGAAATAAGTGTTGTCGGCTGCGTATGAGCCGTCGCTATTGAAAGGTCTTTCGTATGGATTGGCAAAGTATGCATATTGAAATGGATCTACATTGAGAGATGGGGAAGTGGATTTCTGCATTGACATGTCGAAGGTAAATCCTAATTTGACCCTATCGTTTGGTTTCATATCTATTTTTGCGCTCACGTTGTATCGATCGTAATTCGTCTTTTTGACTAAACCGTTGTTTTGCGATACGCCTAACGATACATAATAAGTACTTCTGTTTGAACCGCCGGAGAACGATAAATAGTGGCTTTGTGAAATGGAGTTTTGAAATAATTCTTTAAACCAATCTGTCGTATGTGCTCCTAAATTTGCAATTTCTGCATCTTGTTGGGTCCCGGTCATTCCTTTGTATTTTCCATATCCGGAACGAATCATTCCTACGACTCCTACTACAGGATATTTTTCTCCATTAGCATAATGTGATTGAGAAAATTCATTCCATAGCTCTTGCTCCCATGCCAATTTCTCTTTTGAATTCATGAGGTCTGCATTATGAGGAGGGCTCGTTACAATCGACATGTTTGCCGAGTAACTGATATTCATTTTGCCTTCTTTTCCTCTTTTTGTCGTAATCACAATGACACCTCCAGCAGCTCTGGATCCGTAGATCGCAGCAGCAGAAGCATCCTTTAAGACAGTTACATTTTCGATATCATTTGGATTTATTCCTGCAATACCATTTGAAAATATATCATTAAAATTATTCGCGAGAATTTGGTTGCTTGATATTTTGGGAATATCTCGTTGCAAGGGAACTCCGTCTACTACCCATAAAGGTTCAGCGTTACCTGTTATCGTGTTTGTTCCTCTTATTCGTACCTTAGCTGTTTCTCCTGGTTTACCCGAAATGGCTTTGACATCTACACCTGCTATTTTTCCTTGCAACAGCATATCTATATTTGCCATAGGAGCATTTTTTAGATCTTTCTCAGATAAAGTTGTTAGAGAACCGGTGGTCCGGCGCTTCGTAGTTCGAGTATATCCTGTTACTACCACCTGATCCAGACTTACAACATTGTCTTCAAGAGTTATAACACCTGATAGCGGTTTAGTTACCTTTATACTCTTTTGTTGCATGCCTATATACGAGAATACGAGCAAAGAGTTTCTATCTACCCATAAGGATAATCTACCCTTTTCGTCAGAAATGACTCCTTGGGCTTTTCCCGAAACTTTTACGGATGCTCCCGGTAGAGGATCGCCTTGTTTGTCTACAACAACAACTTTTACCAATATCATGGCATCATTCTTTTTCCCTGTGTTTTGTTGTGAGAATAGCGATATTGAAATGAGGCAAACGCACAAAAATAAAATGAATTTCAATTTGTTCATACTTACGCACTAATTTATTTATGATTAACAATATCCATGTCTCTAATAGTCGGATTTATCAGATTCTCGACAAAGTAATAGCGGATTAAATTTTGGTAATAGGGGCACGTTACTCCGTGGTCTTTTCCTGGGAAGATGAACATGTCAAAGCGTTTGTTTTTCTCTATCAACGCATTTGCCATTCTAAGCGTTGAAGAGCAGGGAACGTTATCATCAACGTCTCCGGTGCAAAGCAATAGGCGCCCTTTCAAATTGCCAGCCAATTCCATATTGGTGGGAATATGTGACGAAAAATGGACTTTACCTGTTGTGGAATCAGTTTTCTCTTCCAATCCATGGAACGTTTCGCCCCACCATTGAATGTAAATGTTATTATCATGATTCCCTGATGCTGCTACTCCCACTTTATAAAAATCGGGATATGTGAGCATTGCTGCTACAGTCTGAAAACCACCGCCAGAGTGTCCATAAATACCTACACGATCCAAGTCGATATAGGAATATTCTTTTGCCAATTGTTCTATTACGTATTTGTCGTCCGCTAATGGATAATCTCTTAGGTTACCGTAGCTAAAACAATAAAAATCATGTCCTCGCCAAGGAGAACTTCCTCTATCTGCTACATTGATCACAACGAATCCAAGTTCTGCTAAACTTTGGTTTCCATTATCATCTATTGTAAATGATTTAGGTATTTGATCGTCTTGAGGTCCCGGATATACATTTGAAATGATCGGATATTTCTTGTTCACATCCAGATTCGACGGAAGATACATGATTCCATATAAGTCTGTCTTTTTATCGGCTGCTTTGAGCTTGATTAATACGGGAGGTCTCCATCCGGCTTCTTTTAAGCTAGCATCGTTTATTTTCCCAAATAGAAAAACTTTTTGCGGGTCTTTAAGATTGATTACATTATAATGAGTAGGCATATCCATTCTGGAATATTGATCTATGGCATATTTCATGTTAGCAGAAAAGCTTATCTCATGATCTCCATCGCCGGGGGTAAGTAGCGTCTGTTCTTTTCCGTTCAATTTCACCTTATAATAGTGAGTGTAATAAGGGTTGATTCCTTTTATACTACCATAAGCTGCAAATATGATTTCGTTTTTTATCGTATCTATATTGGCTATGTTGCCTGCTACCAAATGATCTCCTTGGGTTATGCGGTTTAGGTATTTACCATTACTGTCATACAGATAGTAGTTCCCTTTTCCAGTCCTTTCAGACCACCAGATGATTTTATTACCTTGCTTTACCAGCTTGTAATTAAACAAACTTAAATTCATGTGAGGTTTGCATTCCTCAGTGATAAGTTCTTGTATTTTCCCCGTTATTATATCTACTCTGCAAAGATCTATTTTATCAGCTTTTCGACTTCTTCTTGTGAAATACAAGTAGTTGTTAATGTAATGGAAATCTCGATCGATGAATTGATCGGGATATTTGTCGATAGGTAGTAATTTGCCTTCATTAGTATCTGCATTGTACCACCATATACTAAACCTTTTTATTCCCGAATCGCCGGGCATAGGCATCTTGACTGTTTTCAGAGTAGGGCGCGGCTTGTCCAGTGAATTTATAATGTATAGATCCTTTATCTCGCTTACATCTTGCATCATGCACATGTAACGATGTCCTATCCATTGCCCTTTTGTATTTGTCTCTAAAGTATCTTTGGCAAATCGGTTTGTATAGCTATTCCCTTCTTTACCATCAAACGTTACCTGATGAATGGATTTTGTTTGGTTGTTGCGAACAAATAAATTGTATCCACTCCCTAGTATGGTATAGATCGAATCGGAAGTGTGGGATGTGTCACTAAAACGATATCTAGTATTCTTTTCTTCTTTTTTATTTGGAGACTTGCCTAATTTGAGTATTCCTGTTTTGCGGTCATATACCATCCATTTGTTTTTCTTCTCCCAATAGAAGCAACTGGGATCGTTATCCTTTATAACAAATCCGTATATTTTGAAGTTGTTTTTATTTATGGTAGTGTCACCAGTCATCGACTGATATTGTTGACAAAAACTTGCTACGTCTTTAATTAGTCTTTCTTTCTTGCCTGTCCGTGCACTAATTAAGTAGTAAACGTTGGTATTGTTTTCTTTTACATCGTAACTGATATAGTCTGATTTTCCTATCCAACTCGGGTAAATTGAAATGTCAGAATAGACCGAAGACAATCCGTCTGATGAAATAGATTCTATGCGCTTCCAATCAATTTTTTGCGCAAAAGAGAAAGATGAAATGATTAAAGCAATACTAAATAAATAAAATCTCCTCATAGTTACTTTTTATATGTCATTGCTAGCTTTACCGCTGTTAAAGCATTTATACATTTTATATTATTCTCTGCTGGATTATTTGTTGAATATCCACTTTTTTCTATAATATCTACAATTTGAGCTGCTTTTAATTTCGGAAAATATGCTCTTAGCATGGCAGCGATACCACAGACGATAGGTGCCGAAATACTTGTGCCTTGAGAAGCGGCATATTCATTGCCGGGCATAACTGAAATGATGTCTTCTCCTGGAGCATATATCTGTACTGTATTCTTTCCATAATTGGAGAATCGACATATTTTCCCCTTTCTATCGGTAGAACCTACGCGAATAAAGTTAGGATATAAAATACCTTTCTTGTTTTTTCCTGTAGGGAAATAGTCTGTAGCGTCAATATTTTTGCTATTGTTTCCTGCTGCTTGAACAATCATAACATCTTTTTTAGCTGCATAGGCAATAGCATCATTCACCATTTGTGGGTTTGGCGATGTGTACTTTCCCAAACTCATATTAATTACTTTTGCTCCGTTCTCTACTGCATATCTGATGGCTGATGCGATGTCCTTGTCATATTCGTCGCCATTAGGGCTAGAACGTAATATCATTAGTTTTGCCTCTGGATAAACGCCTTTGTAGTCTTTATTTATGATGCCTTGCCCCGCGATTACCCCTGCAATAAAAGTTCCATGATCGTAACCTTCTATCTGTAGAATCGAATTGCCATAAAAACGGTCGGATGCATCTCCCAAATTGTCACCCATAAGCAAGCGCTTGTCTGGGTCTCGTTCAATGCTGTCTATCCGCCTCTTGATAGTGGCTAGCTCTTTTTCTTTATTTATTGCTAGCTCTTTCCATAGCTCATCTTTATCGCTTTGTAATAGGTCTGCTAGTATCATTTCGGTACTGCTTTCCCATTCTTTTTCTTTAATAGGAAGGCTCATAAGAGCTTTGATCGTTAAAGTGTCTCTGTTTATATTGGATGCTTTTCTTAAAATTGAATCCATTTTCTGGATAGCATTCAATTTTAAGATGTTGTATTGATAGAATTTAATATAGCTCTCAATACCGGCTTTTTTCTTCATTTTTTCATAAAAATCAAACTCTGCTTTATCTGTCGCTGTTTCTCTTGTTAGATTTTTATATTTCGGATATAAGCGCTTGAACTGTCTGAATTCTTCTGTTCCGGCACTGATCATGTTAAAACTTTTGTCTTTTGTTCCTAAAAAGTTCCAGCCGTGTATATCGTCTATATATCCATTCTTGTCGTTGTCTTTTCCATCTAATTTTTCTTTTGGATTGGTCCAAAGTGCATTCTTTAAATCTGTAGACAAAGTGTCGATGCCAGAATCAATAATACCTACGATAATTTCTTTTGGGTGAGTCCGCTTGTTCTGTTCCAGAAACTTAAAAGCCTCATCGATGTTAGCACCATGCGTGCTATCATTGTAGGTTTTATACCATTGTAATAACTGATTTTTGTAACTAGTTTGAGCTTTTCCATTAAAAGGGGAAAAGCAAAGGATAGCGATAGCAATGAATGCTACGTTGAATTTTTCTTTCATTTTTGGCAGTAGTTTGAACTATATTCTTTAATTTGAGTTAACAAAAGTATGCCATTCTTTTTAATAATGCAACTTTTTATCGCAAAAAGTATATATATACTTAATCTTTGCTGTTTCCTTGCATATAAATGGAAATTAGATACAGCAAGTTCGGTGTATTGAGCTACTATTATGCTAAGATGTTGTTTTGTGATTGTGCGTATCTTAGTCGTTCGTTTAAAGGGTGTTTGGGTATTGCCATATAACATTTCACCCTCGCTACAGATGTCTTTAGCAAGGGTGAAATGTTAAAGTGAAAGCTTTTGATAAAGCTCTTTTTATAGTCAATTATTTTTTATAGGAGTATTGGCCAATGTTGCTACTAAAAATTCATAGAACTTTTTAGTGGTAGGAATATTGGCTTTTTCGGATGGTGTATGCGGAGAACGAAGTGTAGGTCCGAATGAAATCATATCCAGGCCATCAACTACTGCACCAATAACTGCACATTCCAGTCCGGCATGAACAACAACTACTTTGGCATCGATACCGAATTGTTCCTTGTACGATTTTACCATAGCGGCAAGGATGGGAGAATCGAAATCCGGTTGCCAACCAGAATATCCGCCTTCGGTTTCAACTTTCATTCCTGCCATACTGAAACAAGCTGTCAGGCTACGTGTAAGATATTCTTTCATGTCATCGTTTGAACTACGAGCCAATATTTGGAATGAAGCTTTACCTTCTCCGATAGTGATGATAGCTAAATTGGATGAAGTTTCAACGGTATCCATCATAGATGGTATCATTCTGGTTACACCATTCTGACAAGCATAAATAGCGTCGACAAGATTGTCTTGAATTTCTTGAGGAACAATGCCTTTAGGCTTTTCCGTCCCTTCTACATGGAATGTGATGCCTTCTTCTATGCCTTTAAATTCTTCATTGAACAGTTTCTCGTATTTGGCAGCTAATTCTTTTAATTTGTTCTCATTAGCTGGTGGAACGAGCATGGTTACATGAGCCTCGCGGGGAATTGCATTACGCATGTTGCCGCCTTCCCAACTAGCTAACTTGGCGCCTAATTTTGCAATGGCGTCATATACAAAACGTACCATCAGCTTGTTGGCATTAGCACGGCCTTCGTTGATTTCCAAACCTGAGTGACCGCCACGTAAGCCTTTTATTTGAGCTTTGACTGCTACGCATTCCTTGCATGGCTCTACTTCTTTGTATTCTAAAGAGGCTATAATGTCAATACCGCCCGCACAACCGATAAAGAGTTGCCCTTCGTCTTCAGAATCGAGATTGAGTAGAATGTCGCCGTCTATAGTCCCTTTCTTCAGTCCAAAAGCACCATACATACCTGTTTCTTCGTCACGAGTGATCAATGCTACCAATGGGCCGTGTTTGATGTCTTTTTCTTCCATTACGGCCATTATAGCTGCAACGCCCAGTCCATCATCTGCACCAAGGGTGGTATCATTAGCTTTCAACCAATCGCCATCTACTATGGTTTCGATAGGATCTGTTTCGAAGTTGTGCTTAGAGTCTGACCCTTTTTGAGGAACCATGTCCATGTGGGCTTGCAGAATGCAAGTCTTACGGTTTTCCATTCCGGGGGTAGCCGGCTTTTTCATTATTACATTGCCTGCATCATCGATGAAGCTTTCGAGTCCTAAGTCGTGAGCAAATTTTACTAAATAGTTAGCTACAGCCTCTGTATGTCCTGAAGGACGAGGTATTTGAGTTAGTGCATGAAATTCTTTCCAAATCAGCTTGGGCTCTAATGATAAAATAGATGTGCTCATAAATTAATTATTTATTATATTTAATAGGTTTTTCTTTTTCAGTTCAACAAAGCTAATAATTTATTGTGAAATAAAATAATATATAAGATGTTTTTATAATAAGAATTCTAAATATAGAAAATCTGAAAATAAAAGGTAGCTATTTGGCTTAAAATTATTAGATGATGACATGGTTTTGCGACAAAATGTAAAAAAAACCAGCGTGGTATATATTTATAATCTGTTAAATTATGAAGTTGAAATAAGTTTGCTTACTCCTAAAAACGGTTCATCTGTAAAAGTTATAGGGATAATCAACATGTAATGAATGAGTTGCCTGAAACTTGCTCCAATGCTACTGCTTTGTAGGTATAAAATATAAGTATCACACGTGCAGGGCTGACGCATTAAGAATCAGCTCGTATCATTTACGTTATATATTATTAACTTATCATATTGATATATAGAATATTGAATGCTGTATATGTCCATATTATTTACTATATTTGTGTAGTTTTTATACATTAAATATATCAATAATATGGATTTGGTAACAATATTAA